>ERZ1035006.670-NODE-670-length-26168-cov-5.116379_pt1 | contig 26168 bp, 18 predicted proteins | sample MGYA00520694_ERZ1035006 | MGnify/ENA primary metagenome ERZ1035006 (study PRJEB33766, sample SAMN09781746) | gut metagenome | biome: gut microbiome | host: Homo sapiens | place: Madagascar | study: EMG produced TPA metagenomics assembly of the PRJNA485056 data set... | reverse complement strand
TTTCACGATAATTTGCGTCAATAACTCAAAAAAGCACTTGACAAAACGCTTCATGCCCGGCTTGCATGTATTACATGAGTTTGCGGATCAGGCCCTTAATATCTTCCACGGAAGCGGCCCTGGGGTTGCCGGGGGCGCAGGCGTCAGCAGCGGCGGACTGAGCCAGGAACTCCAGATCTTCCTCCTTGATGGCGGCAAGTTTGGTGGGGATGCCCACATCCACGCTCAGCTGGCGGACGGCATCCACAGCAGCCTTGCGGTATTCGTCCTGGGTCATGCCGGTGGTGTCCACGCCCATGGCCTCAGCGATGGCCTTGTACTTCTCGCCGGTGACATCGGCGTTGTACTCCATGACGATGGGCAGCATCATGGCGCAGGCAACACCATGAGGCGTATCATACACAGCGCCCAGAGTGTGGGCGATGGAGTGGGCAATGCCCAGGCCCACATTGGAGAAGGCCATGCCGGTGACGAACTGACCCAGAGCCATACCCTCACGACCCTCAGCCTCGTTGGCCACGGCACCCCGCAGGTTCTTGGCAATCAGGCGGATGGCTTCCAGGTTCAGGCAGTCAGCCAGCTCCCAGGCAGCTTTGGTGGTGTAGCCCTCGATGGCGTGGGTCAGCGCGTCCATGCCGGTGGAGGCAGTCAGGCCCTTGGGCATGGTGGACATCATGTCGGGGTCTACAATAGCAATGTCGGGGATATCATTGGTGTCCACGCAGACGAACTTGCGCTTGCGCTCCACATCGGTGATGACGTAGTTGATGGTTGCTTCCGCGGCAGTACCGGCGGTGGTGGGGACGGCGATCGTGAACACAGTGCGGTTCTTTGTGGGAGCCACGCCCTCCAGGGACCGGACATCCGCGAACTCGGGGTTGTTGATGATGATGCCGATGGCCTTGCCGGTATCCATGGAGGAACCGCCGCCAATGGTGATCATGTAGTCGGCACCACTGGCCTTGTAAGCGGCCACGCCGGACTGGACATTCTCAATGGTGGGATTGGGCTTAATGTCGGAGTAGACTTCATAGGCCATGCCAGCCTCGTCCAGCAGATCGGTGACCTTCTTTGTGACGCCGAACTTCACCAGATCAGGGTCAGAGGCGACGAAAGCCTTCTTGCAGCCTTTAGCGGCCACCAGGCCGGGGATTTCCTTTATAGCGCCCTTTCCGTGATAGGAAATAGCGTTCAGAACAAAACGATTAACAGCCATGATAAATTCCTCCTATGTAATTAGTTTCTTTTTGAAAGGACTTCGTCCTCGTACTTACGAACCTGTGTAAACCACTCGCCATCGGCGGGCGCGCCGCACTCCCGGCAATACTGTTCCCATACTTCCCCAAAGGGCATGGTTTTCAGTTCCTCCTGCAGAACCATCAGCTCCGTCCAGTTGTTTTCGTTCTGCATAGAGGTGAGATCAGGGGTGCAGAGGGCCATCAGCAGGGCCTTCTGGACATTGCGGAAGCCCACGGTCCAGGCAGAAATCCGGTTGATGGAGGCATCGAAGTAGTCAAGAGCCATATTGACCCGGCCCTCCAAGCCGCCGCAGCGAACGATTTCCTTGCAGATTTCTTTTGTTTCATCATCCAGCAGCACCACATGGTCGGAATCCCAGCGAATGGGGCGGGTGATGTGCAGGGCGATCTCCGGAAAAAAGGCCAGCAACGCGGGAATCTTATCGGACACCACTTCTGTGGGATGATAGTGGCCGTTGTCCATCAGCGGAATGCATTTTTTCTTGTTCATGGCAGCGTAGCTCAGGGCAAACTCAGCGCTGCCCACGGTATACGCTTCCACACCGATGCCGAACACCTTGCTTTCGATGCAGGGCTTGACCTTGGTGAAGTCGTAGGGCTCAGACAGGATTTCATCGATGCTCTCCCGGTAGCGCACACGGGGCCCCATCCGGTCGGCGGGGATGTCCTTGAAACCATCGCCGGTCCAGATGTTCATAACACAGGGCTGGCCCAGCTCTTCTGCCAGATAGTTGGAGATGCGGATGCATGCCTTTCCGTGTTCGATCCAGAACCGGCGGATTTCTTCGTCCGGAGAGGATAGGGTCAGGCCATTGGCTTTGGGATGGGAGAAGAAGGTGGGGTTAAAGTCACAGCCCAGGCCCCGCTCCTTGCAGAAATCTACCCACTTTTTGAAATGCTTTGGCTCCAGCTTATCCCGGTCGGCCCACTCGTCGTCCTCAAAGATGGCATAGCTGGCATGGAGGTTCATCTTCTTGGTGCCGGGGCACAGCTTCAGCACCATATCCAGATCGGCCATCAGTTCCTCGGGGGTTCTGGCCCTGCCGGGGTAGTTGCCGGTGGTCTGGATGCCTCCGGTGAGGGGCTTGGTGGGGTCGGTGTCAAAGCCTCGCACATCGTCACCCTGCCAGCAGTGCAGGGCAACGGGAACGGTCTTCAGTTTTGCGATAGCCGCGTCAGTGTCAATGCCCAGAGCGGCGTATTTTGCTTTCGCATCTATGTAGCTCATATGTCTGCCTCCATTTGAATTTTCAGATTGCCCAGTGCGGTTGCCTCAATGGGCAGTGCAATGACTTGTTTGCCGGTGGCTTCTTCCGTCAGGCGGTTCAGGAAGGTGTTCTTCGCACCGCCGCCCACGATGTACAGCTTTTCATAGTGCTTTCCGGTGTTGCGCTCCAGTTCGTCCAGCGCCTCCCGGTAGCTAATGGCCAGAGAGCGGTAGGCACAGCGGAAATAATCGCCTATTGTTTTCAGCTTGCCACCGGTGTCCTTATCAAAGGCGGCTTTCATACTTTTTGGTGCCAGAAAATCCAGGGCGTTGGCATCCACCAGGATGCCGCAGGTGCTTTCTTCCGCCGCTTTCACGATCTCCGGGAAGGTTATATCCGGGCACAAATCCCGTTTCAGTTCATTCACCAGCCACATACCCATGATGTTTTTCTGATAGCGGTTGTAGCCCACGCCACCCTCATTGGAGTAGTTAGCTTCTTCGCTTGCTTTTTCCGTTATGGGTTTCGGCGTTTTCACACCCAACAGGCTCCATGTGCCGGAGGAGATGTAGGGCTGATTGCCCTCCATAGGGATGCCCTCCACGGCGGAGCCGGTGTCATGGGTGGCGCAGAGGATGACCTTGCAGTTACCGCCCGCTGCCTCCGCAATTTCGGGACGCAGGATGCCCAGCACTGTCCCCGCCTGTCTGAGCGTGGGGAACAGATGGGAGGGATATCCCAGCCTTTCGATGATCTCCCTGTCAAACTCTCCGCCCTTGGCACTAACCATGCCCATGGTGGTGGCGTTGGTGTACTCCCTTGCTTTTACGCCGCAGAGCTTCCAGAGCAGGTATTCCGGCATCATCAATAGATCGGTCACGCCCTCCAGCCGTCCCGCCAGCTTATCCGCATAAAGCTGATAAATGGAATTAAAGGGCTGGAACTGACAGCCGGTGCGGCGGTACAACTCCGAAAAAGGCATTTTTTCATGCACCTTCGGGATAACCGTCTCGGTGCGGTTGTCCCGGTAGGCGTAAACCGGAAGCACTTCCTCGTCACCCTGGATCAGCACATAATCCACGCCCCAGGTGTCGATTGACAAGCTCTCGATTTCGGGAAATTCGCGGAACGCCTCCAGAATTCCCGAAACCACCTGGATAAACAGCTTCCGAACATTCCAGGTCAGATGCCCCTTTTCCTCCTGAACACCGTTGGGGAATCGGTAGACTTCCTTTGTTCGTATTTCGCCGTCCTCCTGCCAACCGACGATATGCCTGCCGGAAGAAGCTCCAATGTCGATTGCTAAGTAATGCTTCATAGGACAGCTCCTTTCTGGTTCAAGCTGGTTCACGGGTTCGTTCGCAGATTGTTTCGCCGGTCTTTCGGTTGATCTGAACTACCCGAATGGTGCCGGGAGCAATTCCTTTTTCCACCCAGTCCATCATAGCGCGCATTCCGTCAGATTCCGTGATGCCCGGGCCGTTGCCGATGCAGTTGCCATGGTTGTCACCCGGCCCTAAATACACACGGCAGAATTGTTTTACGGCATCCTCGCCCATAATCGCCTTCATTCTTTCGTAATAGTCTATGGTACCGTCCACCGGGATCAGGGGATCATCCAACCCGTGGTCAATCATCAGCTTGCCGCCGTGGGCGGAAAAGGCACTCAAATCGGCATTGTCTGCCGTGGCCTTGGGGAATGCCGCCAAGCTGCGGTCAAAGAGCTTTTCAAAGCCTCTGATGTCGAGATCCCGAAAATCGGCTTTCTGATCGTCCAAGACCCACCGGGCGTAAGTCGTGCACAACGCGAAGGGCTTTGCACGGAGGAACGGAAGGATAAACGAAATAGAGAAAACGGGCAGACCCGTACACCAATGGATGGAACCGGGACGGAACCCATACCAAAGTCGTTCTCCGTTTGTTCGGTGCGGACCGTCCCACATATCCTGAATGACAGCAGCATCGGCCTCCGTGATCACACCCTGCTTTGTTTCTTGCCCAACAAGGGCAAAGGGGTCGATCTCTACCCGTTCATTGAGCCGATAGTATTTCTCGCTGCCGCCCACACTCTCTTGAACCGCTTTGGCAAAGGCGGTCAGCTTGTGATATTTCAGCGGTGCTTTGTGCTCGTTTGCTGTGGCCATGGGCCAGAAGCCTGTAATCAGGAACTTTGTCCAGTTGATTGCAGGGCAGCTTGCCCAGATGCCGTCATAATCCTCCGGGAATTCCTGGGCTTCCACCATGCTCTGCCGGCCGCCGCCGGAGCCGCCATTCATATAGGAGAATTTGACCGGGCGCTCATGAAGGATTTCTGCAACTGCCTTACCGAACAAAGTCATGTTATGGGTGGCATTGGCGCGCCAGTTTTCGATCCGCTCCATGACCACCTGGCCGTTTTGATCTACAGCCCAGTTTGAGCCATACTTTTCATTGCCAGCGTCACAGGTCGCAGCGGTGAAACCATTGATGACCGCGAAAGGAAGCGTCCACCCCCGCTGCCCGTTATTGGGCTGGGCAATCTGGCTGACACCACCGGTGCAGGTGCCTCCGCCTGCGGTGCCCGCAAAACGGTCATTCCAGGCCAGCGGAGACCACACGATGATGTTCTCCCATTCTGTTCCGGTACAGTGTTCGATCAGCACTTCGCAGTACGGAGGCAGCCCGGTCACTTTTCCATTGTTCCACAGCAGCTTGACCAGCCAGTTGAGTTTTGCCTTATAGCTCCCGGTTTCATTAACGGTCACGGAAGTGACTCTAAACTTCTCCCCAGGTAGTCTTTCTGACAATGCCTTTTGCACATACGCCTGATTGCAGCGCTGCCGGATTCCGGCAGTTTCCGTCAAAGTGGATGTATCAAAAAAATGGATGTTATCGCGTTCCTTCATTTTGGAACTCCTTTCCGTGTTCTTCTCCAAACACATAGTCACCACTCCCTACGCAGAATTCCTGTCCCCTCCATCGCACGACTGCGGAAACACCGCAGGGAATGGAAACTTTCAGGGTTTGTGTGTTCCAGGAAACGAGAATATTTCCATATTCGCATTGAAAACGCCTGCGGCAATGCTCCAGCGGAAGCGTGTCCTGCTCCGGGCAGATTTCAATTCGCCGGAAACCGGGTTCCAATGGCCGAATCCCGGCGACATTTGCGAAAACCCATGCATCCACGCATCCAAAGGCATAGTGGTCATAGCTGGTGATATTCGGTTCCGTATCAGGGAGTATCGCGTCCCAGGTCTCCCAGATTGCGGTGGCTCCCTGCTCTACCTCATACAGCCATGAGGGCTGCCGGGTCTGAAAGAGCAGCGAAATCGCCAAATCTCTGCGCCCGATTTTCGTAAAGGCATCCAGCAAAAATGGCGTTGCCAGGAAGCCGGTGTCCAGACATCCATGGTTTTTCTCCAATAGGGAGACTAAGATCTGTCCAAACCGCTCTGTAAGTTTCTCGGGAACCAGATCAAGCGCCAGCATCAGCACATAAGCACCCATGTGATCGCTGATGAGCTGGCCATCCCGGATCAGCGCCTTTTGAATCGCGCCCTTCATCTGCTGGGCAGTATCTGCGTAGTATTCTGCATCCGGCTTTTCAAGAATACGGGCAACCTCTGCCATAATGCGAATGGAGAGATATCCGAAAATCGGAGCGATATAGTAGGCGGAACCTTCGCAGGCTTCCCGCTGGGAAATCCCCTTCTTGTCGCTGGGGATCAGCCACTCTCCAAAGTGAAATCCGGTGTTCCACGAAAACCGATCCACTTCTTCCGGCAGTTTCGGATCACCCCGCCGGGTTGCAGCAGTGTGGATGACATACTTACACCAGTTTGTCATGCTCTCGTATTGCCGCTCCAGAATGCTCTGATTCCCGGTCATCCAATACATAGTATAGGGAACAATCACTGCAGCATCCGACCAGCCTGCCACACCAACAGGATACGTATCTCCAAAATCATGGGCGTTGGCTACCATCAAGCGCTTGTAAGGTGCGGTTTCTGGCACGGTAATTGGCACAGCGCCATTGGCAGCCTGGGCTGCGGACAGGTTTTTGAGCCAACTGCTTAAGAATGGGGTCATTTCCTCATTGAGCATGGCTGTTTGGGCGTAAATCTGGATATCCCCAGTGAATCCGCCCTTTTCCCGGGTTGGACAGTCGGTTGGGATGGAGAGCATATTGTTTCGCTGCGACCAGCGGATATTCTGATAGAGACGGTTCAGCCGGCTGTCGGAACAGGAGAACTCTCCCAGATTCTCTTTTGCGGTGGAAAGAACCACTGCCGTAAAATCTTCCTTTCGGACAGCATCCATGCCGCTGACACGGATATACCGGAACCCGTGAAAGGTAAAGGCTGCTTCATAAAGGCGCTCTGTCCCATCGGAAACATAGACATCCTTTTGAGGCGCGATCATAGTGTTGCGGTAATTTCCCTGGTGGTCTGTCACCTCAAAGTATTCAAATGTGAATTCCGTTCCCCTGGGGGCATTCACCCAAATGCGTGCTCTTCCGCACATGATCTGTCCGAAGTCAACGATCCATTCTCCCTTGGGCGAACGGTAGACCTCTTTCGCGGGAAGCAGGGCCACGGGCCGTACCGGGTCCATGGGCTGGGCACAAAGATTGTCCATGGAAAATCCACACAGAGAAACCGCCTGCGGCGTCCCGGCAGGATGGCAGGCATCCTGCTTTTCTCCCAGAAACAAATCGGCGTATTCGCAGGTTCCCACCGAACTGGATTCCGTGCCGTCAGAGCAAATTGTCTGAACGCGTCCATCCCGGTATTCGATTTCCAACTGGTACAAAATTGCCGGTTTGCCGCTGTCTTCCGTAATCTCCTGTCTGGTCTGCGGGCAGAAATACCATCCGTCCGCCACAAGGAAAGACAATGTATTGCGCCCCTGCCGCAGCAGCGCCTCCACCGGATAGACTTGATAATACAGAATTTTATCGTATACGGTGTGCTCCGGGGCAAATTCCCGGTCGTCCGGGCGTTCTTCGTTCAGGAAAACACGGTAGATACCGTGAGCGGTGGCGTACAACCGTGCCTTGCATACCTCGCCGTCCACAAGAAACTGTTTTGTAAAGCGGACAGGCGGTCTTACCGGCCAAAAGGGCGGCATGGGAATTGCAGGACAATCCATGACACTTTCAACCCACCGCGCCGTCCAGCTTGTTCTGTCCAGCAAAGCGGTTTCAAAAAAGCCCTCTGCGCAGCCGGCATTTCCGAAACAGTCCCATACCGTGACCTGCCAGAAATACCGTGTCCGTTCTGCCAAACTTTTTCCTTCATAGGGAATAAAGCTCTGCTGATCGGACAGGGTGTAGCCGCTGTCCCAGACGGTTTCCTGCCCGGTCCGGACAAGAATTCGGTATGCCTGTTGGGTCACATTCCTTTCCCGGCTGGACAGCATCCAGCTAAAGTCCGGTGTTTCGTCAATCCCAATGGGATTTTCCCGATGAAGCACCCGCAAATGGGTCACCTGCAAGGTCTGATGATCCGGCAGATACTGCTCCTGAATGGCCATGTCAAAATAGGAAAGAGCGGTTTCTTCTCCCCAATGCAGATTCCGCATGGGGCCAACGACGGGAAGGGTAACCGTTTCCTCTGCTTTTGGAAGTTCGTTACGGATACAGTTGAGGATGGTTTTCAGGTATTCCTTCGGAAGACCACATCGGTCATGGGCAGTATACATGACAGAAAAATCCAGTTCGTTCAACTGTTCCAGCAGCCTGCAATGTTCTTCCAGCGGTACCGTAGGTGTCAGACCATACAGCAGGCGCCGGGCGCAGGTATCCCCGGTGAGAAGTGTCCCGGTTTGCCCGTCCAGGAAAAGAACGCTGCCCAGGGTGTGGCCGGGTAGAGCAATAACGCGAAGTTCCCGTCCACCCAGATTTATCCGCTGTCCGTCCGAAAGCGGGCGGAGACAAACATCTATCGGGGCGGAAAGCCCGGGAATTCCATCCTTCACAAGGCTGTGATCCGCCGGGTGGAGCCATGCCTCGGAAACAGTATCCAAATGGTACACATGATCCGGGTGTCCATGGGTCAGAAGCACCTGCACAGGCATTCCGGCGATGGAGCAGACATAGGGATACAACTCCGGCGTATCTACCGCCAGGTCGATCAGTGCTGCCCGTTCTTCTCCGACGACAAGATAAGAATTCTGCGTTGCCTGTCCCGGAGCGTCAGAAAAGCCATCTTCATTCGGCCCGTGTAAACTGTCGGAGATGCGAAAGATGCCCTCCGCAATCTCTGTATGAAATAATCTGCACTCCATGAAAACACCCCCTATGAACGAATCGTTTCAATCTCCCGAATTGCCTTGTCAAAAGCTTCCGTGGGCATACGGAAGAGCTGCGCCCGGTATCTGGAATCATTCAGGCATTTGCTCATAGCCTCGGCATCGGTGCGATCCGTCCCTGCCACAATTTCAGGCACATATTTCTTCAAAACCGCGACAGCCCGGTCATCCTCGAACAGCCGCTCGTAGGGCGTGGAGCCGGAATAGAGCGCCCGGTAATCCCGCTGCGTCCGAATTTGGAAATCATAGCTGCCTGCGGTCAGCAGTTTACTTTCCTGTTCGGGCAGGGATACTTCCGCTTCACACTCAAATGGAATCTCAATGTGGAAGGTCAGACTTCCATCCTCCTCGATGTTCCAGTTGGACACATATTTGCCGCTTGCACTGTCAAAGCTGCACGCCATATGTCCCAGACGAATTTCGGGCTGGGGCGCGATTTTCGCCTTTTGGAAGCCAGGTGCTGTGGGTTGGATTCCGGCGCTGTACCGGTACAGAAATTCCACCACACTGCCATAGGAATAGTGGTTCAGGCTGTTCATGCCCGTCCCGCTGATGGAGCCGTCCGGCAGGATGCTGTTCCATCGTTCCCAGATCGTGGTGGCCCCCAGATTCACCGCATACAGCCATCCGGGGAAACCTTCATAGAACAGGAAATCGTAGGCTTTGTCCACCATGCCGTTTTCTGCCAGAACACAGTTCATCATGGTCGAACCCACAAATCCGCCTTTCAGCCGGTTCAAGTCTTTTTTCATTCGGTCTTTCAGGCCATCGATAATTCTCTGCTTGTCCTTGTAAACGCCGAATTTCAGGGCGGCCAGATATCCGGTCTGGGTGTCAATGGCGAGCCGTCCGGTAACAGTAAAGTATTCAGCAAGAATCGCTGCCTTAATAGCTTCCGCTCTTGCTTCGTATTCTACCGCTTCCTCCAGTCCCAACGCTTTTGCCGCATCCGCAACATAGCGGGTGGAGGCCCAATAGTACATGGAACAGAGATAGCCGTTATCCGTGCGGCCATAGGTGGACTGCTCAGTGGAACCATCCAGAGCCAGCCAGTCGCCGAACTGGAAGCCAAAGTCATACAAGTTTTTCTGTCCTCGCGCCTGGTCTGCCCGGTAGACATAGTCCACCCAATCCTTCATCAGAGGATAATGTTCGGCAAGCAGCTCCCTGCTGCCGTAATAGTCATAGAGCATCTTGGGCATAAAAGTCGCCACATCGCTCCAAATTCCGGCGGTCAAGCTCGGGAACGCATTGGGCAGGTAGATGGCCGCCGCTCCGTTGTTGCGTTTTTGGTCGCTGCGCAGATCCCGCAGGAACTTGTGGTAGAACGCCCGGGTATCCATGTGGAACCCTGCGGTGGTGCAGAACACCTGTGCATCGCCGGTCCAGCCCACTCGCTCATCCCGCTGGGGGCAATCCGTGGGCATATCCAGGAAATTGGATTTCAGACCCCACAGAGAGTTGGAGAAAAGCTGGTTGATCTTTTCATTCCCAGTATGGACAAACCCGGTCTGATCCATTTCGGAATAGATGGCACGGCCCTCAAAGCAAGAAGCATCCACATGGTCAAGCCCGCTGACCTTTACATAGCGGAAGCCGAAGAAGGTAAAGCGGGGACGAATCTCTCGGCAAATTCCGTCCGACACATAGGTGAATTTGGATTCGGCATTGCGGTAATTGTCATGATAGAAATTACCGTTCTGCAATACTTCGCCAAATTCCAGCGTCATGGTGGTTCCGGCGGGAAGCTCCTGCGTACATATTACATGACCGGCGAAGTTCTGACCGAAATCCAGGACGGTTTCCCCGGCAGGGGTATGAATGACTTCCTTCACCGGGAAAGATTCCATATAGTGCAGCGCAGGAGAATACCGCTCGCACAGTTTACCGAGCGCGTTGATGACAACCGCGCTTTGCCAGTCGCCCAACGGCAGGGTATGATCCTGGGCTTCGCCGTTATAAATATCGGAAAGCGTTGTAAAGCTGCGGCGGTACTGCCAGGATTCATCAGTGCAGATTGTTTCGACGGAACCATCGGAAAATACAATGCGCAGCTCTGCAATCAGCGCCAGAGGGCGGTCATAATGCGTGGGTTCACCCAACCCAAAATGGCCCCGATACCAGCCGTCACCCAGCAGGACAGAGAGTTCATTCTGCTCTTTCAGCAGATCCGTCACATCGTAGGTACAATACTGATAGTGCTCCTCGTAGTCGTTGATAAAGGGAGCAAGAAGATCATTGCCTGCTTTCTGCCCATTGATGGACGCCTCAAAGATGCCAAGCCCGCAGATATAAAGTCTTGCGGACTGCACATCCTTTCTGAGTTCAAACGCCTTGAAAAACTCGGGGTGGGTGGCATCACCCTGAACGCCGATCCACTTTGCCCGCCACGGCTGGCTCAGCTTGGCAGTCTCAAAATAATGGATATCGCTTTTTGCTTCCTCTCCCGCATCGCTGCGGACGGTAATCTGATAGTAGTACCGGGTATACGGCTGCAAGGGCAAATCCAGCACCTCGCCCAGACTGTTCAGGCTGCCCTCTTTCTCCCAGAGGATACCGGAAAGGGCTTTGTCGGAAGCAACCTGAATTCCGGCCCATTGCTGCTTCTTCCCGTCATTTCCGCGAACCTTCCAGGAACACAGAAGCGGCGTAAAGTCAAATCCAACAGGGTCATTCAGACCACCCATTTTTACTGCGTAGATTTCCATTTTCTCATCCTTCCATGCGGGCCAACACTTAACCAACAGTTTCACAATACGAACCGCGCAGTCCTGCAGATTGTGGATGGGCAGGCTGCCATCCTGAGCTGCCGCCATGAGCGTATCCTCATCAAACTTAGTCCCGGGCATGATCAGATCGTTCCCTGCCAGAATACAGCCGATAGGCGTTGCTGGGCCATATTTGCGCTTTTCCCCAATATTGACAAAGCTCCCGGTAACGCCCCAATCCGTCATTACGATTCCCTCAAAGCCCCATTCGTCACGGAGTGCATGGATGAGCAGATCCGGATCATTGGCTGTGTGTATGCCGTTCAGTAAGTTCATCGATGTCATGGCAGAAAGCGGCTGGGCTTCCTTTACACAGATTTCAAAGCCTTTCAGGTAAATCTCCCGGAGTGCCCGTTCGGAAACATGAGAATTGGAGGTGGAGCGGTTAGTTTCCTGATTGTTGACAGCCAGATGCTTGATGCAGGTGCCTTTTCCGGGGTGCTTCTGTACACCGCAGGTGACTGCGGCAGCAAAAGCACCGGACAGGTATGGATCTTCCGAGTAATACTCGAAGTTTCGCCCACACAGCGGATTGCGATGAATGTTCATGCCCGGAGCAAGCCAGAGATCGATTCCCAGTTCGTCCATCTCGGAACCTGCCACATCACCGGCAAGCTCCGCCAGCTTCGGATTCCATGTCTGGGCAATTTGCACGGCCACGGGCAGCGCGGTACAATACTGATATTTGACCTCCGTACCGCTTAAATCCACCTTGCGCAGTTCCGGCGGCAGCACCTTACCCAGAATGGGGTCTTCATCCACATTGTTAATGTAGGTGTCTCCCCGCTGATAAACCTTGGGGTTGACACGAATTCCGGCAGGGCCGTCCGCCATGGCACACTGGGGCAGACCATAATGGGAAAGACGGTCTGTTGTGTCACCCGCTGCCCCCGGAATAGAGCGGGAAGCATTACCGATCACGGAAAAATCGGTAATGCTGACCCGTGCGGCACCAATACAGAGCAGGGCCAGCTCATCGGCTGTCATCTGCCCGACCAGTTCTTCGGCTGTTGCCGCACCTGATACCACATCCCGGAATGTGACCGGTTTTCCCGGTGCCGGGAGCGGGCTGTACTGCTCGGCATAGGTGTGTTCCACCGTTTCCAATGCTTTGGCATCCACCGGCACTTTCGGGCATTCATAAGTCACTGGGGCGATTTCGGGTACGATCTCGTCCACCTGTTCCTGCCGGAACAGGGCTTTGCACCGCTCCGTCACAACGGTTTTGTCCAGCGTAAGGGCGGCTACCAATTCCGTATGACCACTGTGCCTGCCGACATAGATCCCGTATTCTCCCTTTTCCAACACCCATGCGCTCTTACTCGCATCATAAGAAGCAAGCTGCTGTACTGGGAACGACACCTTGACCGTTTCTGTTGCTCCGGGAAGAATCAGGTCTGTCTTGTGGAAGCCAGCCAATACTTTGGCCGCCTTGGACATCTCCGTCTGGGGCTGAGAAGCAAAAATTTGCACCACTTCTTTACCGGGGATGCTTCCTGTGTTGGTGACGGAAACCGTCACAGTTACCTGGTCGCCCTGAACGGTAACACGCTGCGTATTCCACGCAAACTCCGTATAGGACATGCCATAGCCAAAAGGATAGCGGGGCTGTATGTCAAAACTGTCAAACCAGCGATAGCCGACGAAAACCCCTTCCTTATATACCGCATCGTCCGGCTCTGCGCAGTAGTCGGCGGCAAAGGGATAATCAGCATACCGCTTTGCCCAGGTGGCAGTCAGCCTTCCACTGGGATTCACTTCACCGGTCAGGACTTTCGCAACAGCGTCTCCGCAGCCGCTGCCGCCCTGGCTCATCAGCACTACCGCTCCGGGCAGTTCTCGGACACACTCGATGTCCACCACGCCGCCCACATTCAGCAACAGCACAAAGCGGTCATAGGTTTTTGCCAGCAGTTCAATATCCCGGCACTCCGTATCAGTCAACAGGTAATCACCGGGGACGACCTTCCGGTCCGCTCCCTCACCGGAGTTGCGAGCAAGGACATAGATGGCTGCATCCGCCGAGGCAAGCTCCTCCGTCTGAATTTCTCTGAACTCCGGTTCTTTGAAGGGTTTACCCATCATGGTCAGTAACGCGACGCTGATTCCCTGATGGGAAAGCTCCTGAATATGATCGTCATATTCCTTCTTCGCCCGGAGCATGGCGGTTTCCTGCGCGGAAAGCCACGCATCCGTTACAATCTGAAAACCAGCGTTTTTCAACCCCTGTTCCACGGTCACATAGTCTCTTGTGTTCACGTCGCCGGAGCCGGTGCCGCCCTTCACCGTGCGCCTGGCTCCGCTTCCGAACAAAGCAATGGTTTTCGTGTTTTTACTAAGAGGCAGTACGCCCTTGTTTTCAAGAAGAACGATTCCTTCCACAGCAATCTGCGTTGAGATCGCTACGTTCTTTCTTTCCCGTTCCGTGACGGAACGATCCGGTACAGCCATTCTGTTTCTCATATCCTGTCCTCCATAAAACTGAAAGCCCGCTCTACCCAACCATCTGCCGGTGTGGCACTTCCAAGGCCGAAGCCATGTCCACCGGATACCACACGTTCCATTTGATGCCGAACATTCACAGCCATCAGGGCAGCTTCCATATCTTTGGCATCCTGTGCCGGAACCGTGTCGTCGTCCAATGCCTGAACCAGATATACCGCAGGGTACTCACCATCCACATGATGGCTGGCTGTGTATTCCGGCACTTTCTTTTGCCCAAAGCCCATACCAAGCATTCCGGTTTTGATGATTGCTGCTGCCGATCCGTGGATGTTCTCCAGTCCAATCAGCGGATAGGCCAGCAGTAAGGCTTCTGGATTTACAATTCCATAGCTTCTTGCACCACGGTGGGGCGTGCCCCACATAGCACTCAGGTGACCACCGGCCGAAAAGCCCCCAACAATGTACTTCTCAGCATTTACACGAAATTTAGTTTCGTGCTCCTTAATAAAATTCCATGCTGCTGCGAGGTCGTCCAAGGGAGTGGGCATCAGTCCTTTCAGAAAGCTGGCCTTGTTGGCAGTACTGTAATTCAGGCAAAAACAATCCATTCCCAGCTCGTTGAGCTTGGCAGCAACCGGCAATGATTCCACCATGGTGCATACCGCGCCATACGCGCCTCCGGCATTCAGAATCACATAGGTTTCATATCTTTTTTCCTTTGCAGGAAGATGGATCAGACGAACGCCATTCCTGACCGGATAGACATACTGATTTCCACCCGTTGCGACCTCCTGCAAACGGATGAGGCCATAGATGATGTCCTCGCAGTTCCAGGTGGGATTTTGCTTCTGAAGCTGTTCCAATGTGAGCTGGCGTTTCTCCTGAAACCAGTCTCCCATGGCACTGGATATGAACTGTCCGTCCATCTGAGCAAAGCAGGGCTGATCCAGAATCTCAGCAAGCGTTGTTTCTTTTCTGAATTCCATATCTGCCTCCTAAATCATAAAATATTGTTATATTTGCAATTGAAAACCCATCGTAATACGGGTATAATGAATGTCAAAGATAATATTCAATGGTGGTGATTTTTCCTTGTTTGAAGGCATATCCTTTCTCCATTCAGAAACAAATCAACCTGTTACATCCCGGCAGGTATCTGATGCGACCTTAAAAAGCGGGAAATATGATCCTGAAAACTTGGCAAACTCCGAGTTTTACATTTTCGGCAGTACAGACGCTTTCCGCCCGGTCCCCATCACAGATTTTGCAAAGGAAAACCTGTTCTATATGCAGGCATTTACCATCTTCCACTACCGTAAAGGCTCCTATACCCGGCGGCAGAATTTCCACTCATTTCTGGTACTCTATACCCTTGAAGGAACCGGATCGGTAGAATACTGCGGGAAAAATCTAACGCTAAACCCCGGTGACGGAATGCTGATCAACTGCTGCAAGCCACATTACTATGAAGCGGTTGAAGATTGGAAGGTCGCTGTTCTTCATGTTCAAGGCCCGCTTGCCGCACATTATTCGGAAGAATATGAAAAAATGGGGCAGCTTCTGTTTCACGAGGAGACAACCGGCCGGTTCGCGCGTTATTTGGAGCAGGTTTTGGAAATCTATGATTCTCCAAGCCTGCACCGGGATCTGCGGGCTTCCCACGCCATTGATGGACTGCTCCTCTATCTTGTGGTTCTCGCTTCCAAACTCGCAATTCAGAAGCAGGATGTGCCCCGGTCTGTGCAGCAGGCCATGAAGTATCTGGAGGAACGCTACCAGGAAGCCATCTCCCTGGATGACCTGGCGAAACTCACGCGAATCAACAAGTATCATCTCTCAAAAGAATTCAAGCGGTATACCGGCTTTTCTCCCAATGATTATTTGATCTGGGTACGTATCAACCAAGCAAAAATCATGCTGAAAACCACAACGTTGCCTGCAAATAAAATTGCCCACGCAGTGGGAATCCACGACATCAACAACTTTATTTATTTGTTCAAAAATCGGGTTGGCATGACACCGATCCAGTACCGCAACAGTGCGGATTATATCTTGTAAAAAACAGACGCAGGCAGCACTTGCCTGCGTCTGTTGCTTACTTTTTGTTGCCCCAGATACCAAAGACAAGTTCCTCAACCTTGCGGCTGATATACGAGCCTGAACCGCCAAGGTCAGCGCGATGGGTGGCAAAAACAGCCTCCAGATGTTCCTCCGGAGAAACAAAGAAATGGGTTCCCAAAGCGCCGCTCCAGCCGTAGGTGCCCGGCGTGCAGAAAGCGTCCTGCTGCCGAATCCGAACACCCAAGCCCCACACCTGGCCCGGCTCCGGTTCCAGATGCTTCTCCTGCGCCTCGGTATGCATCAGACGCACCGTTTCGGGCTTCAGATAGCCGTCGCCCTCCCGGCACAGCATCCGTGCCAGTTTTTCATAGTCCCGGACTGTGCAGTAAAGGCCGCCGCAACCCGCAACATAGTCGGAATCCTGCTGAATCCGCAAAATTCCTTCCAGATCCTTAGCTGTTCCGGTAATATCCATCAACTTGTCTTTTTTTCTGGTATAGGTTCGCGCCAGGTTTTCCTTCTGCTCCGTTGTCAGATGAAAAGCCGCGCTCTCCATGCCGAGGGGTTCAAAAACCAGCTTCCGGTATGCTTCCTGTATAGGTTCTCCAGTTATGACACCAAGCAGATAGCCCAGGGTATCAAAAGCCGCGCAGGGGGAATAGCTGGTGGCACTTCCGGGCTGAAAGTCCAGCGCGTATTGGCTGTAAGCCTGAACACGCTCCTCCAGCGCATCTTTTTTATTGTGTTTCATCATTGCCATCATACCGGCAACACCTTGCTGCAATCCGGAGGCATGGCTGAGAAGATCCCGAATGGTCACCTCCCGCTCCGCAGGAACCGTTTTAACCCGATCCATACGGAAAAACAGCAGCTTGGGAAGAAGGGATGCCATACTCATACCGGGTTTGAATTCATATCGTTTATCCGCACAGACCCGCATACCGGAAAACGCTGGCAGGTACTTGGAAACTGGATCGTCCAGCCCCATCTGGTCCGCCTCAATCAGCTTCATAATGGCAACTGCGGTTACCACTTTGGTCATGGATGCCATGCGGAAAATGGTATCATTGGTGACGGGTATTTTCTTATCAAGATCAGCATAGCCCCACTTGCCGTCGAACACCACCTGATCGTTCTTTCGGACGATCAGAGCACCGCCGGCCATTTCCTCATTTTGAAGATAGGCTTCCATTACTTTGTCTATCGCATGGACATCCATTTTGACACCATCCTTAATACTTTCTGCTTAGCTGCGCTTCACATTCTTCACGAGAGATCTCGCCAGCATTGCATTTTGCCATCAACGCCACATCCTGATCTCTCAGCTTGTAGAAGCCCATAACCAGAACGCCCAGCAGCGTGCCAACCAAAGGAATCAGCGCATAGATAATCCACATCACATTCAGCGCTTCAGGCGGCTGGGTCACACCGGCCCTCTCCAAATCCTCAAAGCTCTCCGCAACAACCGGGATGTAGTTGGACAGGCCGAGGATAAACAGGCCCAGGGAAGCGGACACACTGGAGGTTAGCTTCGTTACAAAGGAGGACAGGGCATTGCAGATACCGGAGCAATCCTTACCAGTCTTATAGCGGGTGTACTCAATGGTATCCGGCAGGAAAAAGCTCTTCGCCACATTGCTGATATTGCCGAAGGGTGCCTGAATGACCAGCAGTGCGCAGCAAATCGCGAAGATCGGCCCAACAAAATAAATACTCAGTTGGATCAGGGCACCGATGGTACCGCAAACAATGAACACTTTCAGCTTTCCAAATTTGTTGACCAGCTTTCTGGTCTGCATCTGGGCAATGATAACCGGGATCAGCGAAATGACAATGGGAATTGCCATAACAAGGCTGCTGCCGAAGTGATAATAGGAAACCAGTAGGCCCACAGCGCTGCCAGTTTGCAGGCAGGAGGTAATGACCGTGCTGAGCAGGAGAACCATCAGGTACTTGTTCGTCTTGATGCAGTTCCACATATCCTTCAGCGAGTATTTCTCGTTCTCCTCCGGATCGACATTGGCAAGGGTGGTATTGTGTTCCTTGACGCCCTTGCACATGGGAAGCATCATAAAGAAGAATGCCACAGAAGAAACCAAAGCAATGTCCCGGATACCAATTCCCACATATTCACTGATGGAAACGGTCCAGATAATACCAGCAAAAATAGTAGCAAGAGAGTTGACGATGGTTTTGGTCTGGAGAATCGCATTCCGCTCGTCGGTATTGTCGGTGAGCGTCACAATCATGGACTGCATGGGAACCTCAACCAGCGTGTAGGTCAGATCATACAGCAGATAGAACACAAAGAACCATACGATCTTGACTCCAGCGGGCCAACTCATGGGCATACAGAAGAACAAGGCCGTAAAAATGGGAAACAGGAAATAGGTCAGACGATACCAAGGGAGATATTTGCCTTCACCTGTAATCTTTTTGAAGGCTTTCCACTCGGTGACATGAATGCGGTCAACAAAGTAGCCGAAGATCACATCATCAAAGGCGTCGATGATCTTGACCACCAACATTGCACCTGCAACCGCTGTCATATCAATGCCCTGGAAGATCATGAAAGTACTCATTAATGCGGTGACAATGTAACCTTCTAGCGTTCGTCCCAAGTCACCAATAATGTAATTTCGACGTTCTTTTTTGGTTGTCCGCCAGCCCTCCTGGCTTGGTTTTGTTTTCGCCATGACATTTCCTCCTTTTTGGCATTTCGCCAAATTATTCATGATTATTATAGCAAGGTTTATAAAATATCACATCTGAGGATATTGGGGAAGCATCATAAAATCTTGGCGTATCATGGCACCGAGCTTACTTTCCACCCCATACCATTTCGATAAAACACCCCGAGATTCCAAAAAGCAAGTAAACAGCTTCAACGGATACACTCCGAAGCTGTTTGCCTTGACATCATGCTCACACGTCTGGTTTATCTACGAGTTAAGCTCGAAAATCTCCATAACCCAGTCCAGGTATTGATTCATATAGTATTCTTGTGCGAAACCATGTTCCTGTCCTTCGGCAATTACTTCCGTAACCGCAACTCCGGCTGCTTTTGCCGCCTCGATATACGCAGCGGTGCCTCGGGTTCCAACCATGGTGTCCTTTGTTCCCCATGCGATGAATTGCGGCAGCTTTGCAGAGTTCTCCACATGATTTTTCAGATCTACAAGCGCCAGATACTCCTGACGAATACCCTCATCACGCACAGCATCTGCATCGAACAGGCACAGAAGCATAGATTTATTGTAGTTAAAGGTTAATGCGGGATAGATCATCGCGGGGGCGGCAACACGATCATCCATCTGATCAATCTCGTCCGGGGTGTAGCCTTCCGGGAAAAGGTCATTTCCCTGTATCAAATTGATAAAGCTTCCAATCTGGAAGCCGCCTGCTGAAAAACCAATCAGCCCGATTTTTTCCTGGTCGATACCATATTCCTCAGCGTGATAGCGGATATACCGAACAGCCCTCTGAACATCAAGCTGCGGGATCGGATACTCATAAGGATTGCTCCTGTAATGGAGTACAAAGGCATTGATTCCGTTTTCCTGCAGCGTGAGTGCGACATCTTTTCCCTCTGAGTCCGTTCCATCCATAGACTTGTATCCAAAACCGCCGCCAGGAAGAACAATTACGGCACAATCGGAACCTTCTGCCAAATATGGAATCAGGTACGGCTCATCCTCATAGGTTTCCTTTTCATAACCACCTTTGATTTCGTAGAGATAAGTAAAGGTATCAATGACCTCCTCCTGGTCTCGGAAGTCATCACCGACGATTGCGGATGAGAATCGAAGTGTATACCATAATAGATTCCCGTTGTATTTGATCTTCATGTCATCCAGCTTGCTGTTTGAGCTGTTCCCGGGAATGGTATTCCAGATGGCAATTCTTTTCTCATAATCCGCCACCTCACCCGTTCCCATCCCCATAGAGGAAGCTGACCGGAACAGAATGCACACACCGACAACAAGCAGCACAAATAGTGCCAAGAAAGATAAACCAATAATTTTTAGTGCTTTGTGTTTTTTCATTTTTATCCATTCTCCTGTTTTTTGAATGCACATTCCCTGCACTGGGATTCGATAAAGTCAATAAGCTGCCGGAAGCTGCCCCGGGGATACACAGAGATATCTTTTCGTTCCTTGTTAATCAAGCAGTCCGTCAGCAGAAATACCTGCATACCGATACTTCCGGCAATCATATCCTCTGTCACATCATTTCCGACCATTAGGCATTCCTCCGGGCTGACGCCCAGCCGCGTTGTGATCTCCCGGTAATAGTCCGGGTTGGGCTTGCAGTATCCGATATTCTCATAAGTCGTATACAGTTCAAAATCCTCCGGCTCCAGGCCAGCCCAACGAATCCGGCTCTGGGTGGCAACTGCCGGGAAAATGGGATTGGTCGCCAGTGCTACCCGAAGTCCCATTTCCTTCACAGTATGAACGGCAATCGCCGCATTGGGGTTTAACCCGCAAAGCCCTTTTGCTGTCTGAAATTCCTTCTCATAGAATTCATCAAACAGCGGCTTGTCCGCAAGTGCCTTTTCTCCGAAAATCCCGGCGAATTTTTTCCAGAAGGCAGCCTCATTGCTTTGACTGCCGTCATTGGCTACCATAGCAGCGGTGCCCGCCCAAATCCCGTCCACAAGCTGCCGCGCATCATATCCGTGAGGGGTCAGTTTGGCAGCCAGTAATTTGAAATAGCCTTTTGTAAATGCATCGTTATCCATGGGAAGCAATGTCCCATCCAGGTCAAACAAGACAGTTGTCAATTTCACAGTTGTCCTCCTTTATGCTCTGTGCAAACTCAGCGATTGCTTTCTGCGCCTGACGAATGTGGGCTGGTCTGCGAAAGATATGCTTTCCGCCCGGGACTGTAACAAACTGTGCGTCCGCACCGGCAGCCTGATACACCGCAAACGCCCTTTTGGAATATTCCATGTCCACAATGGTATCCCGATCTCCATGGAGGAGAAGTACTTTTCCTGTGTACCCTGTGATATTCTGAAAGGCATCCATGTCCATCACATCCGCTGCATATCTCCGCCCCAGCCGCATTGGACCTGCGTGCATTTTGTCCGGGATGTGGGCAGGGTCGAATTTCAGCCACAGCATTTCACCCTTCCGTGCGGCTTCCGGAATGCACAGGGCGGGGTATTGCAGAATCAATCCGCTGACCCCCTCCGGCATTTCTGCTGCGGTCAGCGCCGCCACCAAGCCGCCCTGGCTGCATCCCATCAGGAGCAGCGTGTTCTCGTTTGTGAAGTCCTGCTCCCTGGCAAATCGAATCACCGCTCTCAAATCGGCCATTTCCGTCATTACAGACATTTCCCGGCTGCTGCCCTGACTGGCGCTGACCAGACCGCCGCCGCAGAAATCAAAACAGAAAGCTGCGTATCCGCAACGCGCAAGGGTTTTTGCGTAGGGATAAGAAAAATAACGGTTGGCCATAAATTCATGGCAGACAATCGCAATTGGCAGTTTCTCCTGTGCGTGGTCTTCCGGGAAAAATACTGTCCCCTTGATTTTCAAACCGTCCCGGTAACAGAAAAAATGGGATGATTCACTCATCTTGCTCCCTCCTTGTTGCTTGTTTCCGGCTTTCTGATCTGATTCAGCCTCCTGTTTATGTCCAGCAGTTCCTGCTTTGTGATTTTGGGGCGGAACATTGTAATCAGACGCTTTACAGAAAAACCCTTTGCCAGTTCAAGGGTTGTTCGGTTGATTGGGAATCGATTTCCTGGTACGCTGCCTTTTTCCTGCGGCTTTCGGTGCTTTTTCTTAAGCATTGACAATGCAAAATCCCCAATCATCGACAGCAGAAGCAATTTGCCCCGCATCGTTTTCATCACCGCTCCAACCGTGTCATTGATGGAGAAGTAACCATCCGGTGCGGTGATATCAAACCAGTTGAGAACTGCCCCTTCTTCTTTCATACGGTAGCTTTCGTCAAAGGCATCCACCTTTTCGATTACTGAGGAATTCGAGCATTCGCCGGCTTTTACAGTCAGAACTGTCCGGCCCTCGTTTTTTACCTCAAAATAGTAGAAAGGGTATTTCTCTCTCCGCTGCGTTCCAATACAGTTCCCGTTTGCCCACAGCGATACTTCCTCTTGATTGGAATAAACGGTTACTCTGACGATTTCCTCTGCGTGTCTGACATACCGCTTCCCACAGATATGAACGAAGGGCTCCTCGGACAGCCAGGCTTTATAGGCATAGAAACTGTCTTTTTTATACTTTCGGTCAAATGTCACAAGCCCTTTGTGGTTCATTCCGTTTTCGCCACCTTCCGCTCTTGCATCGGCGGCAAAATCAAACATATTCCAGACATGGGTTGCCCAAAGATAGGGCATGTCCATGATCTGCTTAATCACTTCCTCATGATACAGTGCCTGATATTCTTCTGTGTAGTCTCCCTGGGTTGGTGTAGAACTGTGCCAATTCAGTGCCTCGCACCCATATTCGCTCAGTCCAATGGCTTTATCTGGATATCTTTTGTGGAAACGGTCAAACCAGGGCTTATACATCCCTGGGCTGCCGCCATACCACCCAAAATAATAGCTTTCACGTCAGGCTTGAGGTACCCATACACCTTCTTCCCAGTGGTTCGGGAAAGCCGGTCAGCAAGCTGAATCAGCAGTTCTTCAATCCGGGGATTCTGGTAGGTTCCGGCATTGATTTGCGCCACGATATCCGAGATGCTTTCCCTGCCCTGCTCCCGGAGCTGGTTGCGGTATTCGGTCTGCTGCTGGTAGGTAAGCAGCAGCTCCTGCGAGAAAATCTCTCTAGCGAACGCGGAGCGCATGTTCTCCATACCCTGCTTGCTCAGATGCCCCTCTCCCGGCACAGTGGAGTAGGCAATGAGGTGGACATGAGGGTGGTGGCCCTCGTTGTGAAAGGCGGCGTACCACCGCAGATGATCCATGGGTATCTTGAGATTCTCGGATAAGGTCTGGGTCTGTCCCCTGAGGAAATCCCGCCAGCGGCTGCCGCTATCGAAGCCCAGCCGGGCGGCATCCTCCCGTTTCAGGGACAGGATTGCCGTGTACACATTGCCGGTATAGGCGTTCAGTTCCTGAGAAACTTTGCTGAGCTGCACCTGCACACCGTCATCCGTAAACAGGCCGTGGTTACCGAACCGCTCCGCACGGGGACGGGTGGCAATGTAGTCGGCATAGGTTTTCGTATTTGCTACCGCGTCCAGATTCTCCTCAATTGCCATGGAGATTAATTCTGAAGCGTTCCCCACTGTCTGCTCCCGCAGGAAATCTTCGTACTCATGGCTTCCCTTTATTTCCGGGAAATCCCGCAGTATTCTCTCTATGAGAGCCTGCTGCTTTTTTGTTGCTGGGGCATGGCGGTGGGTATCATCGATCTTTTCCACTCCCTCCCGGGTGGCGATATACCGGGCGTAACCTCCCACGGATTTGCCGCCGCCCCCCGGCTTCAGGTACTTGAATTTTGTCACCAGTCTCGGCATTCAGCTACCGCTTCTGGAAATCAAAAGCGTCCTCAAAGGAGTAGACACCGTTGGTACGCTTCACCTGAGCGACACAGGTTCCCCGGAGCTTTTCCAGCTGCTCCCGGCTGATATTACAGGTAGCGGCTACCACATTCATGGTAATCGCCTGTTCCACCGCCAGCTTGAACAGGATGCGGCTGATTTTGTTCGTGCTGTCTGCCATGATGCCTTTCAGGGTGGACGTGATTACTCTGGGAAAATAGTCCTGAGACTGCTGTGCGTAAAGGTAGCCCGCATAGAACTGAATTGCCTTTTCAATAAACTCGCTTCGGCTCCCACAGTTATTCTTTTCGTACAGGTCATCCGCCATATCCAGCACGGATGGTTTCAACCATAGCTGGAAACGGCGTTTTACCTCCTTGTCAGGCAGCCCTTCCATATTATCGATCATGTATCCTCCAAAACTCCATAGGCGCCGGTCTTATCACGCGAAAACCCGTTGCGGCTGTAGCAGATTTCCGTTTCCTAGCACCGTAACCCGGCACCTGGGCTTCAAAAGCGGCACCTATGGAAATACTTCTGTTTTGTTTGGGAACTTCCGGTATACTTCCGAAACTTCCCGTAAAAGGCGGCGGGCACTGCCCGCCGCTGTACCTTGGAACGGTGCCGCAGCACCGTTCCTTTCTCCTGCTTTTTTCTCGACCCACCGATTCGGCCTCCGGCTCTCAGGGCATCCGCCCCAATATCCGGCTCCAAATCGTCCTAGCGGCAATCTGCGTAATGGATAAAGCCTGCCACAGCAGCGCCAACCACCGCCAGGGATGCCAGCACGACAATCAGCTTCTTTTTCACAGCTTTCACCTCCATATCAAAAAATCAATCCCTTACTTGGGCACTTACTTTCGCTTCAGACTGCTGCCGTCCAGCTTTGGGAAACGGCACTCCGTATAGCTCAGGCCGTACTTATCTACCGCCCGGTCCAGGACCAGGAACATCTCCCGCTCCAGATTCCAGGCATTGTAGCGCACGGGGTCAGGCAGGTTCTCATAGCAGATCCAGTCCGGGCTGAGAGGGGTATCCTTTACCAACAGGTCATACCCCAGAGAGTATTTGCCGTTGTTCCAGTATACCACCGCTTCCAGCTTCACGGCCCCCACGGCAAGACTGGAGGCGACCAGGAAGTGGTTGCTGCCGTCCAGCGTTTCCAGAAGATTGGCTGCCACAGCGGCAGACAGCCTCTGCTCAAAGAAGTAACCCGTCCCAAGCTGTTTCTTAAGTCTCTTTTGTTTCAACACACCGATTCCCCCTAGAAAAACCGCATACCCTCACACTCCATTCTCTGCTGGGCAAGATCCAAGCTGTCATTCACCGCATGATCCAGCACATTGGTGTCCAGTCCGCAGTCCTCATAACCCTGACGGACAATATCGTAGTAGCCTTTGCTGGGGTTCCCGAAATCCATTCGGGGATCCATGATATAGACCATACCATTCAGGGTTCTGCCATCGTCCATCTTCACAGGAATCTGTTCCTTGTTGTAATAGCAGTAGCCCTTCGGGTTATACCCCTCGTACAAATCCAAACGGGATTCGTCCCGTTCCTGAATTCTCCAAACACCCACAGGTACGAATGACCCTTCCTTGGGCGCAATGGTCGCATGGGCACCGTGAAGGGAACCTTTGAACTGCAGTTCATGATTCTCCACCACACCCGTTCCCACGAATTCAGATCCAGGGCAGCGTCCATGCATCTGATAATGATTTAAATTGCTGCCATAGGCAACGTATAGCTTTGCCATGATTCCTCCTAACATTGTTCTTCCATAGAAAAAGCAGGAGCTTCCTCCTGCTGCTGATGTACTTCCTGCACCGTATCAGGCTGGGCACCAGAAGACTGTGCCTGCTCCAGCCGTTGCTGTATCTGCCGTTCCCGCTGCCGGATCGCCTGGGCAGGATCCTTCCACGCGATGTTGCCGTCCAGATTCTTCAGCAGATGCTGGCGGGCTGTCTTGAACTCGTCGCCAATCAGCCCCAGACGCAGAAGCCAGGTGCGGAAGGTGTACTTTTCGTTCTCGGACTGGGTTCTGGTGCGCATGGCCCGCTGCTGGATCAGCGCCTGATGGGAGATCGCCAGACACAGCTGGATGTAACTCTTGACCTCCCCGGCGTGCAGGGTGGAATTGAACATACGAAATTCAATGGTTCCCTTGCTGAACACGCTGTGCAGGTTCAGAGCATGATACCGGGTGCTGTCGTAGTGAACGCCCCGTCGGGATGAGCCGTTGTACCACAGGGTTTCAAACTCGGACATGGATTTGGGACGTTTCAGGTTCACATCCTCCAGAAACCGCAGGTCAGCCTTCTGGCAGTAATACTCCCGGTCTATCTGCACCCGTAGAGCCTTATACAGCAGATCCTCCTTGGATGCCATGATGTTGACGATGTTGCGCAGGGTTTTGGGATCATGCCGGGAAGCGTCCACGTGAATGTGGATGCCGCAGCTGTCGTTCAACTTGGCCCCGCCCCGACGCAGCTCCCGTACCAGCTGTTGAATGATTTCTATGTCCTCATATATGCAAATAGGCGAGACCACCTCCACCGCATACAGGCGGCTGGCGGTTCGCTCTCCCCGGGACTGGCACTGAATGCTGGCGTCGC
>ERZ1035006.665-NODE-665-length-26262-cov-61.809745_pt1 | contig 26262 bp, 27 predicted proteins | sample MGYA00520694_ERZ1035006 | MGnify/ENA primary metagenome ERZ1035006 (study PRJEB33766, sample SAMN09781746) | gut metagenome | biome: gut microbiome | host: Homo sapiens | place: Madagascar | study: EMG produced TPA metagenomics assembly of the PRJNA485056 data... | reverse complement strand
ATTTTTATTTTTGTATTTGTCAAAACAAAGAATGATCTTCCAATATATATTATGGGAATGTGTGCAATACCAATGGTGGGTAATTTTCTATTGTGGTTTAGTTTGAGAGGAAGTATTTGTAAAATTCATATTAATCAAATTAAACCATTTAAGAGAGTAAAGGGGATTCTATTGTTGTTTGTTCCAACGATAGCAATTCAGGTTTATACTGTTTTGGACAAAACAATGATAGGAGTAATTACTAAAAATTCTTTTGAAAATGGTTATTATGACCAAGCTGAAAAATTAGCAAAAATGGCCTTGGCGATAGTAACTTCGTTAGGGGCTGTATTAATCCCTAGAATAGGTGCTTATTTTGCCCAAAATAAGTATGAAGAAATCAAAGAATATATGTATAAGAGCTATAGGTTTGTTTGGATGATTGCCACGCCTTTATGCTTAGGGATGATTGGAGTTTCTTCGAATTTTATACCTTGGTTTTTAGGAACTGGATATGATGATGTAATCCCATTGTTGAAAGTTTTAAGTTTCTTGATACTGGCAATAGGAATCAATAATGTGACTGGAATGCAATACCTAATTCCCACGAAAAGAGAGAACACATTTACACTAACTGTTTGTATTGGAGCGGGAGTAAATTTAGTTGGAAATCTTGTTTTAATTCCTTTAATAGGTGCGATGGGGGCGGCGATAGCAACAGTATTAGCAGAATCTACGATTGCCGTCGTGCAGATCTTCATTGTGAGAAAAGAATTGAGCATGAAGCATATTATTAAAGTAAGTTGGAAATACTTGATTTCTGGAATGATTATGTTGGGCGGCGTAGAATTAAGTGCCTATTTCTTTTCGCCTTCTATTTTGAATACTATTATATTGATTATGGTTGGTGGAAGTTTGTATTTTTTATTATTGCTTCTTATGAAAGATGAGATGATTATATATATATTAAATAGAATTTTTATAAAAAAGAAAAATGAATGATCAAATATTAATAACAAATATTCAGCGTTTTTCGCTACATGACGGTCCAGGGATTAGGACAACTGTTTTCTTAAAAGGGTGTAGTTTGAACTGTCCATGGTGCAGCAATCCAGAAAATATGAATTATGGTATTGAGGAGTATTCTGTAGATGGAGAGGAAGGATATTACGGAAAATGGTATAGCACCCAAGAATTGGTCAAAGAGTGTATAAAAGATGTAGAGTTTTACTCGGGGAGGCTTAATAAGGGAAAATGGTATTCTATAGATAATGAAAATTTTCAAGATTTGCCGGGGGGTATTACTTTCTCAGGAGGAGAATGCATTCTTCAAATTAATCGATTACAGGATGCCATTAAGCAACTTCGATCAAAAAACATACATATTGCAATTGAAACAAGTTTATATGTTCCTACTTCGCTAGTTGAGAGTGCGATAGATTTGACAGATTTGTTCTATGTTGATTTGAAAATAATGGATTCTGAAAAAGCCTTAGAAGTATTAGGTGGAGATTTGAAATTGTTCTTACAAAATATTAAGCTTGTGCTAAACAGTGGAAAGCCTATTGTAATTCGAGTTCCAGTTATCGGGAAATACACTGATAGTATAGAAAATATGGATGCTATTTTAGAATTTATTCGCGATAATAAATCCAAAATAATAAAGGTAGAATTGTTAAAAGAACATGACCTTGCTAGAAAAAAATATTTGTCTCTTAATAAGAAAATAACTTATTCGGGAGTTTCTATTGATTACATGGAACAGTATAAAAAAAAGATTGAAGCATGTGAGGTTTTTGCTGATATTCTAATGATATAAGGTTGGTGGATATTGAGATGAAAGTAATAATTATGGCAGGAGGAAGAGGTACACGTATCAGTGAGCTATTCCCTGGTATACCTAAACCATTAATACCTATAGATAATGTACCTGTTCTCGAAAGAGAAATAATAGGACTTAGGGAGCAAGGTTTTACAGATATTATTCTTACTGTTTCTTATTTGCATGAGAAGATAGAAGAGTATTTTGGTGATGGTAGCAAATTCGGTGTGAAAATTGAATACTTTGAGGAAGAGACACCGCTTGGAAATGCTGGTGCTCTTTTCAAACTTAAGTTGGATGATGATTTTTTACTGTTAAATGCCGATGCTGTGTTTGATGTAGATTTCAATAGAATGGTCGATTATCATAGGGAACATCATGCTCTAGTAACGCTTTTTACTCATCCCAATTCCCATCCATATGATAGTGGACTTATCCTTGCTGACGAACATTGTGCAGTTCAAAAGTGGTTAGTTAAAGAGGATGAAAGACCGGAGTGGTATAAGAACAGAGTAAATGCGGGGCTGCATGTTGTATCACCTAAAATATTAGAGAACATAGATGGTCGCAAGATAGGAGAAGTTGGTGAAGATGGAAAAGTAATTAAGGTGGATCTTGATCGTCAGCTACTAAAGCCACTTGCTGGTACAGGAAAGATGTTCTGTTACGATTCACCAGAGTATGTGAAGGATATGGGGACTCCTGAAAGATATTATGCAGTTGTTGAAGATTACAAGAATGGTACGGTAATAGCTAAAAATCTCAAGAATAAGCAAAAAGCTATATTCTTAGACAGAGACGGTACATTAAATAAGTATGTTGGATTTCTACATTCTGTTGATGAGATGGAACTAGTGGACGGAGTAAGTGAGGCAATCAAACTAATAAACAAATCAGGTTATTTAGCAGTTGTAGTTACAAATCAACCTGTAATTGCTAGAGGAGAAATTACAGCTACACAATTACAGGAAATACATAATAAATTGGAGACGCTTCTCGGCACAGCTGGAGCATATATTGATGCACTATATTATTGCCCTCATCATCCACATAAGGGGTATGAAGGCGAAGTTCCTGAGTTAAAAATTGATTGTAATTGCAGGAAACCAAAACCGGGATTACTGTTAAGAGCTGCAGAGGACTACAACATTGATTTAAGTAGTTCTTGGATGATTGGAGATTCCGATTCTGATGTTGAAGCAGGAAAAGCTGCGGGGTGTAGGAGTATAAAAATAGAAGAGGGTGAATTATTAACCGTTATTAAAGGAATATTAAGTAAAGGAGTTTGAGATAATGTATGATTATTTAATAGTAGGATCTGGTCTTTACGGAGCAGTATTTGCACAACAAGCTAAAGCAGCTGGTAAATCTGTTCTTGTAATAGACAAAAGATCTAATATAGCAGGAAATATATATACAGAAAAAGTGGAAGGGATTAATTTTCATAAGTATGGGGCGCATATTTTCCATACAAATAATACTAAGGTTTGGAATTACATAACACAGTTTGCAATATTTAATAGATTTACAAATTCTCCTGTGGCAAATTATAAAGGAGAATTATATTCACTTCCCTTTAACATGTACACATTCAACAAAATGTGGGGGTTGTAACTCCCGAAGAAGCAAATGCTAAGATTGAAGAACAGAAGAAAGAAATAACCGGAGAACCAAAGAACTTGGAGGAGCAGGCAATTTCACTAGTTGGACGAGATATATATGAAAAGCTTATCAAGGGATACACAGAAAAACAATGGGGGCGAGATTGTAAGGAACTTCCTTCATTTATCATCAAACGTTTACCTGTAAGATTAACGTTTGATAATAACTATTTCAATGCGCTTTATCAAGGAATTCCTATTGGTGGATATACCAATTGGAACAGTAGTTCAATATATATCTAACAAATGCTTGTGGACTGATGGAACAAAGATGCTTGTTTACTACACGGTATCAATTATTTTTTCTATTGTGATGATGAAGCTAATAGATAGTTTGGTGTGGTTTCAGAAGATACAGAAAACAGTTATGAGAATTTAAGTTATTTAATTACGATAATTCTAAGAAAAGAGGAAGAGTAAAATGAATTTATATAACGATATACCGGAATCTATGAAGGGAAAAACTTTAATGATTACTGGAGGTACAGGAAGTTTTGGTTCGACTGTACTTAATAGGTTTCTTCCGACTGAGATTGGTGAGATTAGAATCTTTAGTCGTGATGAGAAAAAACAGGATGATATGAGGCATGAATATCAGATAAAGTATCCTAGGTATGCGGATAAAATAAAGTTTTACATTGGAGACGTAAGAGAACTTCAATCCGTAAAGAATGCTATGCACGGAGTAGACTATATATTCCATGCTGCTGCTTTGAAGCAGGTACCTTCATGTGAATTCTTTCCGATGGAAGCTGTAAAAACAAATGTTATCGGCACAGAAAATGTTTTGACAGCAGCTATTGAGGAAGGCGTCGAAGCCGTAATATGTTTATCAACAGATAAGGCTGCGTATCCAGTAAATGCAATGGGAATAACTAAGGCGGTTGAAGAAAAAGTAGCTATTGCAAAGAGTAGATACAGTGGAAAAACTAAAATTTGTTGCACACGTTATGGTAATGTAATGTGTTCGAGAGGGTCTGTTATTCCTCTTTGGATTGATCAGATTAAAGCTGGAAATCCTATAACAGTTACAGAACCGAATATGACAAGATTTATTATGTCGCTTGAGGAAGCTGTAGACTTAGTCCTTTATGCTTTTGAACACGGAGAAAATGGAGACCTTCTAATCATGAAGGCTCCAGCATGTTCAATAGGATTGCAAGCAGAAGCAGTTTGTGAAATGTTTGGTGGGAAGAAAGAGGACATTAAGGTTATAGGGATTCGTCACGGTGAGAAAATGTATGAAACATTACTTACCAATGAGGAATGTGCTAAGGCAATAGATCTTGGAGGATTTTATAGGGTTCCGGCAGATAATAGAGGTCTTAATTATGATAAATACTTCAAGGAAGGTGATGCTGAAAGAAATACTTTGAGAGAGTTTAATAGTAATAATACAAATCTTCTTGGTAAGGAAGAGATTAAAGCTAAGATATATGAACTGAAGTATATTCAAGAAAGATTATCCGAGGAATAGAATGGGGTTGATGTCTAATATGAATAAGATGATAATTTTTACAGACAGACAGACAGACGAAATAATTGCATTAATTTATTTAGACTTATTGCAGCATTGCAGGTCGCGTATGGTCATATGACCGCCCATTTGGACATTGATATGCCCTATTTAATGGATATAATATTTGGCTACTTTCAAGGAGTACCTATTTTTTTCTTGTTGAGTGGTTTTTTAGTTTGGGATTCTATTGATAGAAGTAAAAATTATCCAACATATTTGAAAAAGAGGTTTTGGCGCATATATCCAGAACTTTGGATGGGAGTAGTTATAGAACTCATTATAATAGCTACCATCTATGGAATTGATAATGTAAAACAATTTATATTATTTGCATTTACTCAATCAACTATACTACAATTTTGGACGCCAGAATTTTTACGAGGATATGGATGTGGAACTCCAAATGGTGCATTGTGGACAATCGGAGTTTTCATACAATTTTATATAATAATTTGGTTTATAAAAAAGCATCTTCATGACAAAGACTTATTGATTTGGAGTATTGCTTTAGGAACATCAATAGTACTAGGAATGATTCCGCATGTTTTGAAAGGCTATGCTCCAGAAATAATTTTAAAACTCTATGAACAAACTGTATTTAATTATTTATATCTGTTTTTGATAGGATCTTTTTTAGCAGAGAAGAGGTTGCAGTTGTTACCATTCATTAAGAAATATTGGTACATCGTATCCTCGTTTGCGGTAATCATTTACATTACAGGGATTGATGTTCCTTGGACTAGTTATGCTGTAATAAAAGGATTATTGTGTGGTTATGGTTTGATTGGATTTGCCTACGCATTTCCACAACTTAATATAAAAACAGATGTGTCATATGGACTTTATATTTATCATATGACAGTAGTTAATATTATGATTACTTTTGGGTTTACAGGTAAAGTTATATATATGGTAATTGCATTGGTGGTAAGTATAGTGTTGGCATGGATGTCCACAAAAACAATTGGGCAATGGACGGTAAAAAGAAAAAATGATCAACTTGTGTGATGCAAATGAGTATGTATTTATGTTTTATCGCAAGCTTTAGTTGCGTTGGTGCAGTTAAGAAAGGCTATAAAAGGGAAAACTTTTTTGAAGATAGAAGCCGAAAGCTATTCAAGTTAGGAAAGGGGCTGTAGGTTAATTTGTATACAAGCGGAGGGAAAAATGATGCATAATTTTAAATGGAAGAATAATGGAAAGGTGAAGATATGTATAGGTCTGGGAACACGCCCAGAGATAATTCGCCTTGCTGCCGTTATAAAGAGGTGCAGAGAATACTTTGATGCCTGCATTGTATATTACAATCAAAATTGGGATAGAAATCTGTCCACCTTGTTTTGGGAAGATTTTGAACTAAAGAATACCTTTGGAGAATTTGGTCCGGATATTCTTGTTCCGGTTGTAGGTGAGAATTTAGGTGTTACTTGCGGTAATATTATGGCTAGAAGTTATGAGATTCTTTCTGAGCTACAACCAGATGGATACCTCGTATTGGGCGATACAAATAGCTGTTTATCAGCTATAAGTGCTAAGCGTCTTCATATTCCGCTTTTTCACATGGAGGCTGGAAACAGATGTAAAGATGAATGTCTTCCTGAGGAGACAAACAGAAGAATTGTGGATGTGATTTCAGATGTTAACCTTTGCTATTCTGAGTTTGCAAGAAAATATCTTGCGGATACAGGATTACCAAAAGAGAGAACATATCAGACAGGTTCACCTATGGCAGAAGTGCTTCGAATGAATCTTGAAAAAATCGAGGCTTCAAATGTCCTTGACAGACTAGGTTTGGAAGAAAATAAGTATATTCTTCTCTCTGCGCATAGAGAGGAAAATATAGATACAGAAAAGAATTTCAATAGTCTATTCACTGCAATCAATGCATTGGCAGAGAAATATGATATGCCAATTCTTTATAGCTGTCATCCAAGATCTAGGAACCGAATAGAGAAGAGTGGATTTAAGCTTGATTCAAGGGTACGTGTAAATGAGCCGTTGGGATTTAATGATTATAATAAGCTTCAGATGAATGCACTAGCAATTGTATCTGATTCCGGTACACTTCCAGAAGAGAGTTCTTTCTATTTGTCAATTGGTCATCCAATAGCAGCAGTATGTATCAGAACCTCAACAGAACGTCCTGAGGCACTTGAAGCAGGAGACTTTATACTTGCTGGAATTACGACTAATGAACTACTTAATGCAACTGATATGGCAATTGATATGAAGCAGAAAGGTATTCTCGGCAAACCTTGTCCAGACTATGTTGATGAGAGTGTATCTATGAAGGTTGTGAGAATCGTTCAGGGGTATGTTAATGTCGTCAACAAGATGGTTTGGAGAAAAGATCAGAAATAACTGAGAGGAAGGAATAAAAGCCATGAATATATTAGTGACAGGGGCAAAGGGCATGGTTGGGACTTCTCTTTGCAACAATCTAAAGAATTTAAGAGATAAAAAAAGCAAGACAAGACAACATATTACAATAGATGAAATCTATGAGTACGATATAAATTCCTCTACAGAAGAACTAGATGAGTACTGTGCGAAAGCGGATTTTGTATTTAATCTTGCCGGAGTCAACAGACCAAAGAATTCTGAAGATTTCATGAAAGGAAACTTTGGATTTGCATCAAAATTGCTAGATACACTTAAGAAACACGCTAATAAAGCTCCTATTATGCTTTCTTCATCAATTCAGGCTACACTTTCCGGACGTTTCGGTGATTCTGAATATGGAAGAAGCAAGAAAGCGGGAGAGGATTTGTTTTTCAAGTATGGTAAGGATAATGGTGTGAAGGTGGCAGTATATCGATTCCCTAACTTAATGGGACATTCTAAACCTAAATATAATTCCGCAGTATCTACCTTTTGTTGGGCTGTGGCTAATGATGAAGAGTTCACTGTGAATGATAGATCCACGGAACTTGAAATGTTATATATTGATGACCTAGTAGAGGGTATGTTTGATCTGCTTGAAGGTAAAGAAGTTCATTGTGAATTTGATGGCATTGAAACAGTGTTAGCAGCCAATGGAAGATATTGCTGTGTACCAGTAACGCACAAAGTTACACTTGGAGAAATCGTTGATCTGCTTCAGAAATTCAAACAGCAGCCGCTTGATTTGATGATGCCTAAATGCCCTGAAGGTTCTTTCGCTAAGAAGCTTTTCAGCCTCTATCTCACATATCTTCCAGCAGACAAGTTTAAGTATGCAATGAAGATGAATGTTGATCAGAGAGGATCTTTTACTGAGCTTATGCACACGGTTGACTGTGGGCAGGTCAGTATTAACATCTCTAAACCAGGAATCACAAAGGGTCAGCATTGGCATAATAGCAAATGGGAGCAGTTTATTGTTGTTCATGGACATGGATTAATCCGGGAAAGAAATATAAATACAGGGGAATTGGTAGAGTTTGAAGTAAGTGGAGATAATATTGAAGCTATCTATATGATTCCAGGGTGGACGCATAATATAATCAATCTTTCAGATACAGAGGATCTTGTGACAGTTATGACTTGTAACGAAATCTTTAATCCAAACCATCCGGATACTTTTGGAGAGCCGGTGTAACGCATGAAAGAGTAAATATCTACTGTGCAGGACTGAATTCCACCGCCCCGTGAGGCAGTGGAATTTAAAATTTCATTTTAGGAAAAATGTTTTTCAATTCAACAATATAGCACTCTTTGTATAAATGTAGTATAATGAAACAAGTACATAAGATATCTAGAGATTTTTAATCTATGATAGGGGAAAGTCAATGGGCGAGAAAAATAGAATATTTGGTTTTAATCTGAAGTATTATCTTTGGGAAAAGAAGATTGCCAGTTCGGATTTTGCAGAAAATCTGGGATATTCAATTGTTGATTTGTGGCGAATTGAGGACGCCCAGATTATATTGGATCGAAGAGAACGAGAAGAGATTGCGAATGCATTGGGGGTTTCATTGGATGATATGTTCAAAGAAAAATCGGAACATGATTATGAATTAGCTCAGTGCTTTGAATGTAGAGGACATTTTGAGAATGAGAATAATAAAAAGAAAATATTAGATTTGTTTGACACATACTGTGATATACAGGAGCTGTTGACAGAATCAAGAGTGTGACCATCTGAAAAGGATGGTCTTTTTCCTATATGGGGAGATGATGTGATGGTAGAACAAATTCAAAAGTTTATAGAAGAAAAAAGGGATGAAGGAAAGATTATTAATTCAATCATAAGGGATGATGTATTTAGTATTTTGGAGAAAGAATGTACGGTTTTATACTATTATTTAGATGATGCAATAGAAGGCTTTCATATTTCTAAGCCTGTAAGAGGGGAACAGAAGCAGTTTGTATTTATTAATACACAAAAGGTTTTGCAGGAACAGGTGTGGACTGCAGGACATGAATTGGGACATGTGTGGAAAGTGGATCAATATGTGAAAAATAATTGTGCAAATTGTAGTGAAGATATTGAAACAATAATTGGTAAGTTTACAGCAGAGTTATTAATGCCAAGAGAAAATTTTCGAGCGGAAATACAAAGTAAATTAACCGAGTATCAATATAAGGGAACTGTTATGTCACAGGAAATGATGATTGAATTAGTGACCTATTTGATGAATTTTTTTGCAGTTCCAGAAAAGGCAATTATACGGCGTTTTAGTGAATTGGGATATATAAAAAGAGAGCATATAGAGGTATATTTGGATAGTTTTAGAGCAGGAGTAGATTATTATAAAAAAATAATTACAGAAAAACAGTATACACGTTTGGATAAAACGCGGGAAGTATACTCTATGGGAAATATACATGAAGATATTCTGCAATTGGAAAAGAAAGAACTTGTTAAGTCTAAATATGTGAAACATGTTAGGGAGATGTTTCATATAGATGATAATCCAAATCTACAGGAGCAATTGCAGTTTGAGGGATAATTTTAATGGGAGCAGAAAAAACAAGGGCTGTTATCGATGCGGATTTTTTTATTAAATTAGCGCTGTATGATAAAAAGGCAGTTGTATTTCAAAAGATTATGGATGATTTGAACATTCAGCCAGTGATGCATGAGTATGTTGCACGAAAAAAATTAAAACTATCCCTGAAATACAGGATCTTATACAAGAGGGTAAAATTATTGTTTTAAATGATGCGGATTATATTACGGATGAGAATAGGGAAGATTACGAGGAATATTTTAAACAGGCCTATGAGATAATGAATCATTACGAATTCCCCAATGGAGAGGATATATATACGTATGAATGTCCAGATGAGAGTTTAGGAGAAATTCGTTCTATATTTATGGCAAAAATATTGGGATATCCTTATTTTATGTCGGATGATGGGAATGCAAGACGATTAGCTGAAAAGAACAGTACAAGTAAAAGACGAATCATTACTTGTAATATTTATGAAACATTGCAATGGTGCAAAGAGTGTGGGACAAGTATTACATGGAAGATGTTGAACCCAATCATTAGCAACAATTTTAGAAATAGACAAGAACAATTAAATGCATTGAAAAAAATTTATAATGAACAAGTATAATTATGAGGGATGAGTCACTTTAATAATTATATTACTCTCGTAGTGATTTATCTAAGCCGTACACCTCACGCATGGATCTGTCATGCTCAGCATCAATGCTTGTGATGTTAATCTGATAGCGCTCATGAGCAATACGGTCAATGATTGCATCGGCTAGAGGACTTGCTTCTCCTCCAAGCTGATCATTAAAGAATTATTTGTCAAGAAAATATGCACATCATAGACAAAATATGTCTAATCAAGAAAAATGGGCTGAAATATCGGAAAGAAGAAATCAAGTAGAGCCGCAAATAAGAATTATTGAAAAAAATTGGAATGTCATGCGGCACCTGTTACAGATTCTGAAATGGAAAGGTAAGCCCTCAATTGTGAGTACTATCACAAAGCAAAACCCTGCATTTCTGCAGGGCGTAAGCTGATTTCGATATATTTTTTGTACATTGAAAAATTAAGATTTCTTAAATCGACTTGGACACGTTTCTTGAACAGAAGGTGTCCAAGGAAGAAGATCATTGATAAAGTCCAAAGAGGTATCATCCATGTGCTTTGGTATCTCGGTGAGCAGTAACTCAAAGTATTGATAAACATTCAGCTGGTTGGCTTTGGCGGTCTCAACAAGACTGTAGAGCATTGCGCTGGCACGTGCACCATTTGATGATTCGATTAAGACAAAGTTTTTACGTCCAATCGTGAATGGCCGGATTGCCTGTTCAGCATAATTGTTGTCCATAGGAATATCGCCGTCGTTTAGGAAGGTTCGAAGATAAGGTTCCTGATGGATGCTGTAAGCTAATGCTTTGCCGATAGTGCTATTGTGTGCAACCTGAGCGTATTTTTGTTTTACCCATGCAAAATAAGCGTCAACTTTTTTTTGTCAGAACAAGCTGCCGTTGTTTGAGTCGGTCACAAGATGGAAGATCATCAAATCCGTTATCGATATGCATGATCTCTGTAATCATGGAGTATGCTTCTTGAGCTATCGTTCCATCTGCAGAAGATTTCAGGGATTTAATGAATTCTGCAAAAGGATGATTTCATGAATAACATGGTTGGCGTAAATGAGCTGATGCAGCCGATCATAAACCAAGGAGAGATAATTATCAGCGCTTTTAATAACCCAGTTAGCCATCGTATGGGTTGCAAGATTGATACCGTTATCTCGATAGGCTCTGGCCTGACGTTCTAAAGGTAAGGCATTGTTATATTTGCCATTGATAATGGAGGCAACCAGAGATGGTGTTGCGATGCTGTTGAGGAATAGATCAGTCGATCTTGGTGCTTTAACAATCGTTCCGTCATTGTCTTTTGAGGCATAGACGTGTACATGATGTTCATCGACGATGAAGGTCTCTGGAATGATATGAAGCCGCCGGTAGATTTCATCCGGCAGTCCTTTATAACCATGTGTGTTTGAAATAGATGGTTATTGCACGAACTGACGTTCTTTGATATTATAAGGGTAAATAAAAGTTGTGGAAGTGCTGCTCAATAATTGATGGAATGACAGATGATGAAAAGAGGAGGAAATATATAGATGCCAAAGAACCAATTCGCAAAAAATTATAAAAATACATATTATTCGCATTATAATGAGACTGCACCAATAAAAAAACCTAAATGGTATAAGCGGTTATTGATATTGGCTTTGGCATCTGCCATAGGAAGTTTGATTTTCCCGATTCTATGTGTTTGCACTTCATTGCAGAATAATTATTTACTTATTAGTGAGGTAGTATTATATGTATTCTCTATTGTTATATTTGCAATTGCGGATAGCAAATATACATTTAAGGAATATAAAAAACAGTTGCTAGAAAAAAGCCTGAAGGCAATTGACAATACATTTGAAGATATTTGGCATCCGAAGAATCTTTATGGTAAAGAAAAATGCATTGAAATTTTTCAGCATGAATATAGTAAGTCTTTGGAGTATTGGGTTACGAGGATAATAAATAAAACAGTTGCGAATATTCTAACAGTAGCATTCTGGCTGATTTCATTCATATATCCAAGTGCGTATGATAAAGAATTTCAGCCATGGTTTATCATTATTGTCATAGGGTTTCTGGCAGTCCAATATTTTGGAACAAGTATTCCTAAAATGACAGATAAAATAATGGTGGATTATTTGTATAATAGAGTGTGTACTGATTACAAATTTTATCTGGCTGAAAAGTGTGTATATGCTGAAATGCAGAATACTCCGTGCCAAGTTGACCAGAAAAATACTGTGGATTCTAACAAGAATGCGGTTAAGATAGGAGGGGGACTTCTTGTTATCGGACTTGTTATTTTCCCAATGATTGTATGGAGCATTGGAGAATATTTTAATAATACGCCACTTGCAAGCACAATAATTACATATGTGGGAAGCATCATCGGTGGAAGTATTACATTGGTTGGAGTATATATTACGATTGTTGCCAATAACAGACAACGAAGAGAGGATTTGTCACTTCAATATATGCCGGTTTTAACGGAACGGATTGTTCCATACACAGAGAGAACAACGTTGTGCAGTGAAATAACATATTTGTTTGGGAATCCTTTGTTTGATGACAATAATATGGAATTTTGCAGCCAGCAAATCGAATTGGAGAATGTTGGGCGTGGCGAGATTGTTAATTGCAGTATTGATATGATGGAGGTTCGGTTATTTACGGCATCAGAGGACAGCTTGTTTTCTATTAAGAATGATGCTTACATACTGGGAGATGGTTTTTTTCAATTTATTCCTATAAATGGGAAGATTGTATTATATCTGGCTTATCCTAAGGTTAGGGAATGGGCAAATGAAAGAAATGCGAGCCTTTCCATTGAGACTACAATAGAAATTGTAATACGAGGAATTATCGGAGAACGTGAGTATCGTTATCGATTGCATTATTTCTTAGATTTGAATTACGAAAAGGAAGATTTATGTAGAAGTGAGATCCGGACAGTTACGTTAAGTTTGCTGACGGATATACAGGAATGATGGCGGTAAAACATTGCTTTTTAGCAACAAATGAAGTACACTTGTCTAAGCTATTAAATTAAAAATTGGAGAAAATACAAATGGAAAATCAAGTTAGGGAAATTTCTCTTCGTCACTTATTCTGGAAGGTGATGTTGGGATGGAAATTATGGATTGTATGTGCTTTGCTTTTTGCAATATTACTTCCGGGAGTGAAGTATGCCAAGGATGCACAGGCGTATAAAGCAGCGCAGCAACCACAGGAAGATGTTACACAGACGGTTACGTTTACGAAAACGGAGCAGCAGCAGATCGATGATGTGAAGAGCTTGCAGGTCCTTTTGGACAAAAACAGTCAGTATATGCAGGAGTCGTTACTGATGAATATTGATCCATATCAGGAGCATGTGCTGGAACTGAAGTATTATATTGATTCGGATTATACATACAATTATTCGAAGGATAATAAGCAGAATTATACCTCTGCCATTACGAACGCATATGTGGATTATGCAGCGAATGGATTGAGTCAGAAGGAAATCTGGAAGGATGTTAACACGAAGGCGGAAGTAAAGTATCTTGCGGAGCTGGTGTCTGCCACAGTTGATTCGGATAATACGTTTTCGGTTCTGGTGAAGTATACGGACGAAAAGAGTTTGGAGAGAGTGTCGGAAGCAATTCAGAAGGAGTTGAAGGGCAGATACAAGGATATCGCGGATCGCATCGGAAGTCATAAGCTTGTGCTTGTTTCAGAAAATTATCAGGTGCAGACCGATTCTGATCTTGCCAATTCGCAGAGTACGGTTGCGAGTCTTATTAAGTCATATAGGGATCAGATATCGACTTTGACATCTGCGATGACGGAGGATCAGCTCAAAGTGGTTGACAGTGAATTAGCAGCAGAACGAGAGAATGAGACTGCAGACGAGGAGACTGTACCGGAAACGGTTGAAGTATCGGCTCCGGTATTCAGTAAGAAGTATGTTGTTCTTGGCTTTGTGATGGGAATCTTCCTTGCTGCATTATATCTGGTTTGCGTTGCGGTTCTGTCGAACAAGTTGCAGGAGGCAGAGGAACTGGTTCGTTTCTATAAGCTTCGCCAGTTTGGTATCCTGACACAGAACAAGGGGAGCAAAGGAATCAATGGATTTTTGCTTCGAATTAAGTATCGCAATCAAAAGTTGCTTAGCGCGGAGGCTTCAGTACAATTGGCAATTTCTAATATTGAGTTGTATTGTAAGAATGAGGGGATTACGAAACTGTTCCTGACAGGATCTGAGATTGAACGTGTGGATAAGAATACGATCACGCAGATTGTTGAGGGTCTTTCTACAAAGGGTATTCAGACGGTATATGGTGAGAATATCTGTTATGATGCGGCTGCAATGCGTGAGGCTTCAGAAGCTGGGCATGTAGTACTGGTTGAGATTACAGATGTGTCTATTTATCAGGAAATTGAAAAAGAGCTGCGTATGCTGAAGGATTGGAATGTGAATATTGCAGGATGCGTAGGAGTGGAATAAGGAAGAGGAAAGAAAAGGTCGATGTGAAACGTCGGCTTTTTCTTTATAGGTTATTTTATAATTGCAAATGGAAAGGTGGGAAGGAATGCTTAAGGATGACTATTTAAAAGTGATGCAGCAGATTTATAAAATACATGAAAATAGGGCAATTAAGGAGGCTCAGCAAAGTGTACTAAAGATACAGGGAAGTCTTGTGGAAATTCATATAGAGACATTGGCATCGATGAGGAAGCTGGAGAATGTGCTAGATACAAATGGTATTAGTGATGGGTCAACAATTGGGAAGCAGTTGCAGAGTGCATTGAATTCTCTTCCCAAAGTAGATACATCTATGTTGCGTCATGTCAGCAGGACGCTACTATATGCAGAGGGGCTTTCAATTTTAAATGTAAATGCTTCAGATAAAAATGATGTGGCGGAAAACGATACAGAGGAAGAAAGTAATCGTGCAAATGCACAAATAATCGAGGAGATTTTTAAGGATGACGACAGCAAGATCATTACTCAAAACTCTCCTATTATACATATATCTCCAATTAATGATGCTGTCCTAAAATATTTATCGGAAAATCCAAAATGTTTCTATGAATTATCGGGGAGTGATTTTGAAGAGGTGATGGCGGAAATCTATCGTCGATTAGGATATAATGTTGAAAAAACGAAGAAGACTAGAGACGGGGGAAAGGATATAATTATCAGAAAACCAGAAATCTTGGGGGATTTTGTATATTATGTGGAATGTAAGCGTAATGCTGAAAATAGAAAGATTGGTGTCGGCATTGTGAAAAATCTGCATTCGACAGTAACGACAGATAATGTAAATGGTGGAATTATAGTGACAACATCTTATTTTACAAAGGACGCACAGGATTTTATACGGAATAATAATTTAGGATGTAAGATAAAAATGCAAGATTTTACACAGATAAAGAAATTTTTATCCATGGTTGTGTAAGCTTTTGGGAAAGAGGATGATTTTTATGAAAAAACGAATACTTTCTTACCGTCAGAAAATCGACGCACTCCTGGCCCGCCCGGACAATATCTCTCCGGATCGCTGGTCCGACATCCTACAGGAGCACCTGATCCAGATTGGCTTTTTCCAGCATGAGAGACTGGTGCACCTGATCGTGACGGTGACGTTTGCGATCCTGACGCTGATTTCGATTGCAGCGGCGCTTATGATTTGTAATCCGGCATTGTATGTGTTAACATTGTTGTTGGTTGTTCTGTTGATTCCATATATTATGCATTATTACACGTTGGAAAACGAAGTGCAGAAGATGTATGAACAGTATGACAGAATTTTGGAGCATATAAGAGAAGAAAACCACGGGTTACAATAGTGTTTTAGGAGTTACATATGATTGATTTTCACAGTCACATTCTTCCGGAGATGGATGATGGCAGTAAGGATGCGAAGATGTCGCTTGCGATGCTTCAGATGGAGCGGGAGCAGGGAGTGACGGAAGTGGTCTTTACGCCGCATTTTTATGCGCAGCAGGATACGGTGGCGCATTTTCTTAAGAAAAGAGAACAAAGTGTGAGCCGGCTGGAGGCTGCGGCGCAGCAGGCAGGTGTGGAGCTGTTGCCGTATCATCTTGGGGCGGAAGTGTATTATTTTCGGAATATCGGTAACGCGGATATGATTCCGGAGCTGTGCATTGGAGACAGTGGCACGGTCTTGCTGGAGATGCCATTCTGTCAGTGGGAGAAAGACGTGTATGTCGATGTGGCCAATCTTGTTCGCAGGCAGGGTATCCGCGTTGTGCTGGCGCACATTGAGCGCTACTACAAGCTGCAGAAGGACAAGAGTGTCTGGGATGAAATCATGGATCTGCCGCTGGAGTGCCAGATGAATGCCGGACCGTTTCAGGATTGGAAGAGACGGCGGATGTGCATTGGGCTTCTGAAGCAGCATGAAGCGGTGTTGCTGGGAAGTGATGCGCACAATCTGACGAGCCGCTGTCCGAATCTGAAGGCGACATGCGAATTGCTGGAGGCGAAAGTTGGTGCGGGATATACCGCAAGAGTGGATGAGTTGGCACGGGAATTGTTACGTCGGTAATCGGACCGCTATACCGGGAATCCTGGTTGGACGGCCTTAGTATTGGCTTGAAAAGTAGTTTGTTTTTGTCTGATTTTGGGAAAATGCATGCGGCAGTTGCAAAGCGTGAGATCATCCTTTACAATAGATGATAGAAGTTGGTGAGGGGACCACAAGTTTCTATGGAAGGAAGAAGAATGAAGACAACACTACTGATTATGGCAGCCGGAATCGGATCGCGTTTCGGCGGGGGAATTAAGCAGCTGGAGCCTGTAGACGCACAGAATCATATTATTATGGATTATTCGGTGCATGATGCGATCGAGGCAGGTTTCAACCATGTGATTTTTATTATTCGTAAGGATATTGAGGAAGATTTTAAGAATGCGATTGGCAACCGTATCGCGGATATTTGTGCCGGGTTTGATGTAAAGGTAGATTACGCGTTTCAGGATATCCGTGATATCCCGGGCGAGCTCCCGGAGGGAAGAACGAAGCCCTGGGGAACCGGACAGGCAGTACTTGCGGCAAAGGATCTGATTGATGCGCCTTTTATCGTGATCAATGCGGACGACTATTATGGCAAGGAAGGTTTCCGGGCGGTTCATGAGTACCTGGTGGAAGGCGGAACGTCTTGTATGGCCGGTTTTGTGCTGAAGAATACATTGTCGGATAACGGTGCGGTAACGCGCGGTGTCTGCAAGATGGATGCGGACAGCAATCTTACAGAAGTTGCGGAGACCAAGAATATTGTTAAGACTGCAGATGGAGCACAGGCGGATGGCGTGAAGCTGGATGTGAATTCGCTTGTCTCGATGAATATGTGGGGACTGACGCCGGATTTCGTGGATACGTTAGAGGCAGGATTCAAGGAATTCTTCGAGAAAGAAGTGCCGCAGAATCCATTGAAGTCGGAGTATCTGATCCCGATCTACATCGGCGAGCTTCTGGCGGAGGGCAGGATGGCGGTCAAGGTGCTGCGCACGAACGATACGTGGTATGGCATGACCTACAAGGAAGATGTTGCAGCGGTCCGGGAGAGCTTTAAGAAGATGCTTGCAGACGGAACGTACAAGGAAGATCTGTTTTCTGACCTGTAATCTTGCATATAGACAAGCACAGATGCAAAATGCATTTGTGGAATCCAAGTGACGAAGATGTCGCCACCTTCTAGGAATAGAGGGTGGCGATTTTTGCAATCTAGATCTGATCGATCGCTTCAATCAATTCATTGACATCGAGATGCGTATACACACGTTCCGTGAGTGACATCGCACCGGCGTGACCGACGATCTTCTTGATGATCGTCTGGTCGATGTGCGCATCCGCCATCATGGAGATCGTGGTGTGGCGGCAGCAGTGCGGTGTCCGGTCAATGCCCAGCCGGTTCAATAAAGGCTTAAAGAAATTGCTGTAATAATTGTGGTAGGTAAAATGTTCGCTGTCCATCGTGTGGATTAGGTATTCGCAGGCGGAGCAGTCGTTGTACCAGCGTTCGTAGAAGGAAAGCACCTTGGCGGCGATAGGAACTTTGCGGATGCCGCTTACGGTCTTGCTGTCTATGACATCGAAGTAGCGTTCCTTAAGATGGACGTTTTCTTTCTTTAGATCGAGCAGCTCCGAGACACGGACGCCGTTGTAGATCAGCATGAGAATGGTCTGATAGTAGGGATCGTCCTTGTGTTTCCAAAGCAAAGCGATCTCCTGTGTTGTAAAGCGTTCGCGCTCCGTCTTATTCGGATTGCGATCCTTGTATTTGATGATATTGACGTAAGTGGAGTAATCTTTGACAACGATTTCATGCTTCATCGCATATTCGTAGAGCTGGTTGTAGAGTACACGCAGCTTCTTGAGCGTCGGGTAATTCTTGCCGCAGCGGTCGACCACGCGCTGCAGATCATCGAGGCGCAGGTTGCGAAACGGCACATCTGCGATATTCTGACAGATCGCGTATGCGGCGCGGTAACCTTTGATGTTGGAATGGGAAGTGGTTGGAAATTTTTCGGCGGACCAGCGCTCGTAGATGTCGGCAAATGTCAGCTTAAGTGATGCACCGTCAATCGGGTAATCGTTGTATCGTGCGAGTATCTGCAACGCTTCCGCACGGGTGGATGCATATCCCAGGATCTGATAGCGCTGTACGCGTTTTCCGGTCTGATCATTGTAGTACCAGCCTGTTGTGATGCGGGCTGCGTAAGGTCTTCTTCGGGCTCCGGAGAGTTTGACAACTCCGCCGTATCCGTTTGGTAATCTCATAATGGTATCCTCTTTCTCTTGTGTTTCGTAGAGTAGTCCTATTGATAGTACTATAAAATGCGTTAACTTTTGAAAAAAGTTGACAGGTTGTGTCTGGGGGAAGTACTGTATGTCGGCACATAGACATTATGCTGGAAAATTGGTATAATAAAACAAATATTTGGAAGTGACGAAAGAGGATTGCGCATGCAGCAGTGTATGGCGCATTTTGAGGAAACAAAGTGTATCATAAGGGCAAAAATACCTGGACAAAGCATCTGGATTTTATGATTCTGGATATTATCTGTCTGGAAGTGTCATTTTTCCTGGCTTATGTTATCAGACACAAAAGTACGGGATTGTTTACAAACTTAATATATGAGAATCTTGCGATTGTCTTGTTTTTTGTGGATATTGTGCTGCTTCTTGCGCTGAATACGCTCAAGAATGTGCTCAAACGCGGGTATCTGAAGGAATTTACGGCTACGCTCAAGCATGTGTGTCTGCTCGCGCTTGTGTCGGTTTTGTATCTGTTCTCTGTGAAGGATGCGGGGGATTTCTCGCGTATGACGTTCTTTCTGATGGCTTTTCTTTACCTGTTTATCAGCTACGGAGTGCGCATTCTGTGGAAAAAGCATGTTTTGATGCGAATCAAGCTGGGACAGCAGAAATCCGTGCTGATCATTACGGACAAGCAGCAGCTTTTGCGTGTGAAGAAGGATATCCAGAGTCATTCTTATGAGATGTTTCAGGTGTCCGGCATTGTGGTGGTTGATCTGCCGGAGGAATCTGTGTGCTTGAATAATTCGAATAATGCGGCAGAGAGTGGTGAGACTGGGAAGAATTCGGATGATTCGAAGAACGTGACAGAGAACTTTGCAGAAAATGAGATGCATGTTGGTGATTCGATCAATGGAATCCCGATTGTGGCAGGTCGTGACACGATGATGGAATATATTTGCCGTGAGTGGGTGGACGAGGCTTTCATTGACCTGTTGGCGCAGAGCACGAGGCTGGATGGACTGGTGAATCAGCTGATGGAGATGGGGGTTGTGATTCACATCAAGCTGGCGGAGCGCCTGGCACTCAACAACCAGAAACAATTTATCGAAAGCATGGGAAAGTACACTGTGCTGACGACAAGTATGAATACCATTTCCGGTACGCAGCTTTTCTGCAAGAGATTGCTGGATATTATCGGAGGCGTGGTCGGCTGCTTTCTGACTGGAATTCTGTTTTTGTTCGTTGCACCGGCAATCTATATAAAGTCGCCGGGAACGATCATTTTTTCCCAGATTCGTATCGGAAAGAATGGCAAGAAATTTAAACTCTATAAGTTCCGCAGCATGTATCCGGATGCAGAGGCGCGCAAGGCGCAGCTCCTTGCTGATAATCGTGTCAGCGATGGAATGATGTTTAAGCTGGACTATGACCCTCGTATCATTGGCTGCCGCAGGCTTGCGGATGGCACGGTCAAGAAGGGAATCGGCAACTGGATCAGAGACTGGTCCATCGATGAGTTCCCGCAATTCTGGAATGTCTTAAAGGGAGACATGAGCCTTGTCGGAACCAGACCGCCGACGGAAGATGAGTGGGAGAAATATGATCTGCATCACCGTGCACGCCTGGCAATCAAGCCTGGCATCACCGGAATGTGGCAGGTCAGCGGTCGCAGCAATATCACGGAGTTCGAGCAGGTGGTTGAGCTGGATCGGTATTATATTACCAATTGGAGTATGGGATTGGATTGGAAGATTTTGTGTAAAACGTTGGTGGTTGTGTTTGGTCGGGATGGATCGATGTAAAAATATCAATACCAATATGATGAGTGCTATCGATAGAAGATGAGATAGTTATATGAGGAAGTTCTATGGAGCAGAAAACGAGTGTGAAAATTGTTGTGGCCACGCATAAAAAGTACCAGATGCCGGAGGATGAAATGTACATTCCTCTTTTGGTGGGAGCAGAAGGGAAAGAATGCGATTTTGGATACCAAAGAGATGATACAGGCGATAATATTTCTGCGAAGAATTCCAGCTTTTGCGAATTGACAGGATTGTATTGGGCTTGGAAGAACGTAGATGCTGATTACATTGGGTTAGTGCATTATAGGAGGCATTTTGTCTGTAAGAAGAACAAGGATATTTGGAAGTGTGTTTTAACCTATCAAGACATAGAACCTTATTTAAAAAGCAAGGATATATTTGTACCTAAAAAACGCCGTTATTATATTGAATCTTTATATAGTCATTATGCACATACGCATTATGCGGAGCATTTGGACAAGACGAGGGAGGTTATTCGGCGAAAATGCCCGGAATATTTAAATTGTTTTGACCGGGTGATGAAACAGACTTCTGGTTATATGTTTAATATGTTCATTGTGCGAAAGGATTTGTTAGATTCTTATTGTACGTGGTTGTTTGATGTGTTGTTTGAACTTGAAAATAAAGTGGATCTCACAGGCCTTTCGGAATTTCAAAAAAGGTGTTTTGGCAGAATCTCAGAACTTCTTTTTAATGTCTGGTTGGAGTATCAATTGGAGAGGAATGTAGTACAGGTTGAACAGATTAAGAAATTCAGATGGGGATATATGGAACCGATAAGATCAAGAAAGAAGATACAGGCTTTTCTCTTTGCCAAATTTTGTGGAAAGAGATATAGATGCAGTTTTTAGAAGAGGAATGAATTCGCATGGGGTTATCTACGGTATCTGCATTTAAAAATATGAGTGTAGATGAAAGTAAATATGTAACAATGACAGATGAACAGTTAAAAGAATATCAACACTATATTTTAGATATTGCAAAGGATTGTATTGAGATATGTGAAAAAGAAAATATATGTTATCATCTGACCGGTGGTTCTGCGTTGGGAGCTGTTCGACATCATGGGTTTATTCCATGGGATGACGATATTGATATTGATATATTGGGACAGGATTTTGAACGTTTTATAGACTGTTTTTCAAAACAATATGGTGATAAATATTGGATCCATACATGCAGTACAAAAAATTATGGAATGACACTTACCAGAATTCGGCTAAAAAATAGTATTTGTCGAACGAGGGAAGATGTTGAGAATGATGAGTGTGGGTTTTACATTGATATATTCCGAATAGAAAATGCACCGAATAATAAAGTGTTGCGAATAATACATGGAATATTATCAATGGGAATGGGATTTCTATTGTCGTGTCGTAATTTTTACAAAAACAGGTCACTTATGATGGAACTTGCAGCAGATAACAAAAGTTTATTGCGTACTTTTCAAATTAAAATCGGAATTGGATTTTGCCTGCAGATGTTTTCTGTTCAAAAATGGGCTATGATGACACAAAAAATATACGGAATGTGCAAAAATAATGAGAGTAAATATGTAACGGTTCCGGCAGGTCGAAATCATTATTTCGGTGAACTTTATTTGCGAGATAAATTTGTTGAGTTTGACAGAAAGAGTTTTGAAGGCAACTTATGGAAAATACCTAAGGCGTGGGATCTGTATTTGACACATATGTACGGAGAGTATAGGTCTTTACCGGATAAACAGGATCGTGAAAAACATATCATGTTGGAACTCAAATTCCCGGGAGAAGAAAAAATATGAATACAGTAACGTTAAGCGTCATAGTGCCTGTATATAATGGTGGTAATACATTAAAACAATGCATCCGAAGCATTGTTGGGCAGACTTATACGGATTTTGAGTTGATTATTGTAAATGACGGATCCGCAGATGAGAGCCTTGCAATTGCGGAGCAATATGCAAAAGAAGATGCACGCGTCAGAGTATTGACACAGGAAAACAAAGGGGTATCTGCAGCCAGAAATTATGGTATACAAGAGGCGAGAGGAACTTGGATTACTTTTGTGGATGCAGACGATTATCTTGATACGAATTGCTTTGATGCGGTTTTGAAGAATGAAGAAATCAATTCCGCAGAATTAGTTTTGTGGAATCGGATGGATGTATACAGAAATAGGACTGAGGAAAAAAGAATTTTTATTGATGATGAATGGAAACATTTTTCGATAAATGATCTTACAGAAAAAGTGTTTTATAATAAAAGCGGAAACTTAGAATTGGGCTCAGTATATTGTCGGTTATTTCGCCGAAACATAATAGACGAAGAAGATATTCGATTTGATAATTCACTAACGATGGGTGAAGACATTGTGTTTATGTTGGATTATCTTAAAGTGGCAAGACACTTTTACTATGTTGACAAAGTTTTGTATTATCGATGCATGGTTGAAAATTCGGCAATGCACGGGTTTAATCCGCAAATACAACAATGTTTGGTAAGATTTTTGAAAACGATACAACAGCATATTAAGATAGAAGAAAATATTAAAATACGAAGCGCTTATCAAGTCTATGTTTTAAGAGGACCAGTTACAAATTATATGGAATGTTATTTATGCAATTCAAAGAATAAGAATGGGAATAAACAAAGATTCAAAGAATTGGATACTTTTCTGAAAATAGAAGTGATTGCAAACGCAATGGAACAGATTCATTATGGTTGGCTTTCAAAGCGTCTTAAGGTTAAATTGTTTTGTGTACGGCACAGATGTCTGTTTGTGCTGGATCATTGGTATCGGAGAAAAGATTATTTGTAGGATGTAGAGATGGAAAAAATACTTACAATTTCAATTGCTGCTTACAATGTGGCAGAATATTTGAAACATACATTGGATTCAATTGTAAACAATCGAATAGTTCCACGAGAACTTTTAGAAAAATTAGAAGTTCTTGTCGTTGACGATGAATCTAAGGATGATACGCGTAAGATCGCAAAAGAATATGAAAAGCGTTTTCCAGGAATTGTGAGAGTTATTAATAAAGAGAACGCGGGACATGGATCAACAATCAACAGGGGAATTTGTGAGGCAACAGGAAAATATTTTAAGGCATTGGATGGGGACGATTGGTTTGAGACGGCTGCACTGAGCCATATTCTCAAACACTTGTCAGATAAGACTGCGGATATAGTTGTAACAGATTATTATAAATGTTTTGAAGGCGCTGAACCAGTTCTTGTGCAAGTGGATGGAATTCAGACAATGAAAGAGAACATGGTGCTCCAGTATGAGGAACAGATTCCTAACATAAGATGGATTCCGTATCATGCTGCAATTTATAGAACGGAGTTATTGCAGGAACATGCAATCAGATTGGATGAGAAAATCTTTTATGTTGATACGGAATTAATGTTGTATCCAGTTCCTTATCTTAAAACAATTATGTATCTGAGTTATGGCTTGTACTGCTATCGGTTGGGTAGAGATGGGCAATCTGTCAGCAAGGCGAGTCGTATAAAGAGCATTACACATGGAGAAAAGGTGGCGGTAGCGCTTCTTAATCTATACAAAAATAACGTAGATGATCTGTCTGATACAAAGAAACGATATTTGATCAGAGGTATAGGGGGGCACTGTGTGTGGCATGTTCGTTCAATGCTATTGATGAAGCCAAATAAGGAAAATTGCAATAAACTTATCGGATTTGATAAAACAGTACGTGGAGTATCTCCAGAAATTTATGCTTTTATGGATCAAGAATCTCATCTGGTTCATTGGTTGAGAAGATATAATTATAAATTATACAAATTGATATGTTTCTATAGACAACATAAAAGGGAGAAATAAAATTTTGATATGAAGATAAAACTACAAGATGCCTTTGCTGGTTGTATTATTTTTTTAATTGTATTAAATCTTGGAATATTAAATATTGCAGATTTGACAACCTTATATCGATATTTCACTTCAGTATTAGCTTTGATATTAGGTGTAGGATGCTTATGTAGTGCCCAGGTATATTCAAAAATTAAAAATTATTGTCATTTTATGAATGTTTGGCTTGTGATTTTATTTGTATTCTTATTTATTGAAGTGTTTTACGGATGGTCTGTCGGAGCTAATTCATTAGTGCAAAACCTGTCATATGTATACATATACTTTTGGTTATTTCTTTTTTATCCGATTATTTATATTCTTGTTTGCAATAATGGGAAAAAAAGGCTTATTTATGCTATATGTGGTTGGACCGTAGTTGCACTATTACTAAAAACAATTGTTTGGTTTTTATATAACTATCTTCACAAAGATGTGATGCATTATTTGCTGTTTGAATTCGGAAGTGAATGGATACGAAATGGATTCCAAAGAATTCCGGCAACGTGTTTTTCCGGAGTGCTGGTCTGTGCCATGTTATATGCCCTCTATAATAGCACGAAGGTGCAAATGAAAATCCTGGCAATTATTATTATTTTATTCAATATGTGGTATGCACTTACTGTTTTTGCTTCCCGTGCGCAAGTGATCTGTTTGGTTTTTGCAATGAGTGTTGCGATACTATTAAGAAGAAATATGGGAATAAAAAAAATGATAACATATTTAGTTTTTATTATTGTTGCAGCAGTGGGTATGAGTACGGCATATTTTAATGAATTTGTTCGCGGCATGAGCCTGACCACTTACTCTATGGGGATGAGAGTTAAAGAAATGATCTATTATTCAGATCTTATAAAAGGTCATTGGATTATGGGTTTTTTATACGTTTTTTCGACTGAAAAAATTCATGGACCAGTGGGGACATATTACTTATCTGATCTTGGGTTGTTTAGCAAACTTTTTGAAACCGGCATTATTGGTATGATAATTCATTTGTTACCTTTTGGGCGGATGCTTCAGTTGTGCAGAAAATATATGAAAAAGACGAATAAAGAGTTTGTATTTGCTGTGGCATTGATGGTTTATACTATCAGCGTATCATTTTTGAGTAATGATATATACAACTTCCGTTTGTTATTTGGATTTCCGTTTATTTTGGCTTATTATGAGAGCTTAAGAAATCCAAAGCTAAAAGTGAGTGAAGAGAATGCGTAAACGCAATAATATAAAATTGAACTACATAATGAACACCATCCTGACGCTTTCGTCATTTATCTTTCCACTGATCACCT
>ERZ1035006.661-NODE-661-length-26315-cov-18.360739_pt1 | contig 26315 bp, 20 predicted proteins | sample MGYA00520694_ERZ1035006 | MGnify/ENA primary metagenome ERZ1035006 (study PRJEB33766, sample SAMN09781746) | gut metagenome | biome: gut microbiome | host: Homo sapiens | place: Madagascar | study: EMG produced TPA metagenomics assembly of the PRJNA485056 data... | reverse complement strand
TATGATCAACGAAGGCAGCCCTGACTTCTTCGTAGATGAGGACAATGACTGGACTATTTATACAATGGATGACGGTCTTTCTGCACAAATTGAGTACATGGTACTCATCACAGAGAATGGGGCAGAGGTTCTTACAAAATAATGATAGTAACAAATACGGGATGAACAGATATTAAAACTGCTCATCCCGTATTTTTATTATTCTTGTATAATGCTCTTTCTTTATCTGCAAAATACCGTTCCACTTCTTACAGCATCAATCTCAGTGCTTCTGCCGGCTTTAATACGATTGCCGAATGAGATCCCATATTCAGGACAATCTCTCCATCTTGTACGATATACTCGTCATATTCTGTCGTATAACCGTTTTCATAAGAGTAGATCAGTCGTTTCATCCGTCCTTCCATCTCTACACCCGCATACCATACCGGTACGGTCACTGTACGAAGTTCATCACTGTTATTCACAACAACGACAATCTGTTCATCTGCTTCAAATCTTCCATAGGCCAGCAGATTTTCATCCGAAGCCAATAGCTTGATAGAACCCTTTTTCAACGGCTTCTCTTCCTTGTGGATACGGATCACTTCTTTATGGAATGCCTGAAGTTCTTTGTCTTCGTTCCCCCATGGGAAAGTTCTCCGGTTATCCGGATCGGTGAATCCACAAAGTCCTGCCTCATCACCATAATAAATCGTCGGCGCACCGATCCAGGTCATCTGCATAATAACCGCTTCTCGTAAGATTGCCTTATTCACATCCTTTTCAGCTGCTTCTGTTCCAAGCTGTGCCACACGTCCTGCCTTGCGGTTCGTACGTGTCAGGAAACGAGAATGGTCATGGTTTGAAAGTTCATTCATTGCCACCTGAAGAGATGGTGTCAGCATACTTGCCATAAAATGACGCATCGCTCCGACAAAGTTATCAGCATTTCCACACAGATCCGGACGATATTCATCACTATGCTTCTCCATACCAGTCAAAAACCAGGTCAGCGGTTCCATAAATGCGTCATAATTCATAACGCTGTCCCACTCATCTCCCTGGAGCCAATCCTGCGGATCTCCATAATGTTCTGCTAATATAATTGCATTCGGATTCGCATCCTTAACTTCCTTTCGGAATCGCTTCCAGAAGATATGGTTGTATTCATTACTGAATCCAAGGTCCGCCGCAACATCAAGACGCCATCCGTCTACGTTATACGGCGGTGATACCCATTTTCTTCCGATATCCATAATGTACTGCTCCAGCTGTGGTGAATCCTCATAATCGAGCTTTGGCAGTGTATCATGTCCCCACCAGCCATCATATGTTCCGTTGTAAGGCCAGAGCTCATTTCTCGCATCATGGAACAGGAAAAAGCTGTTATATGGACTTTCTTTACTTACATATGCTCCCTTCGGATAGTCCGGCTGCGGCTCATAGATACGTTCTCTGTCCATCCATTTATTAAAAGAACCACAATGATTGAATACACCATCCAGAATTACACGCATTCCACGCTTATGCATCTCTTCTACCAGTTTGATAAACAGCTGATTACTTGCCTCAAGGTTACGGATATCTCCTGTGCGTTGCTGATACTTTGTCGCATGGATATTATCCTTTGCACCTACCGGAAGTACTTCTCCGTCATCCACAACAATCTTTCCATAATGCGGATCTATGTAATCATAATCCTGAATATCATACTTATGATTCGACGGAGAAACAAACAACGGATTGAAGTAAATAACTTCAACTCCAAGATCCTGCAGATAATCCAGCTTATCTAAAACACCCTGTAAATCCCCGCCGTAAAAATTACGGATATCCATTGCTTCCGGTGCCTGATTCCAGTCCTTCACCTTGCGGCTCGGTGCCCCAATATAAATATATTCGTTATCCTCTACATCATTTGTCGGATCTCCATTATAAAAACGATCAACGAAGATCTGGTACATCACAGCACCTTTCGCCCACTCGGGTGTCTTAAATCCCGGCGAAATAATAAAATCATAATAGTTTTCTTTTTTCCCTGTTATTCCATACCTACTATAAAAACAGATCTCTGCTCCCTGCTTGATTTCAAAACAATATCTTAAGATATCCTCACCAAGCTGATACTCAATCTCGTAAAAGTCAAATTCACCATTCGTACATGTCTTCCACATAGGATACTCCTGTTCTCCGATGTGAAGTTTCACTTCATCAACATCATTGTGTGCCGTACGAAATCGCAACACTACTTTTTCATTTATCTCAGGCTCTGCCGGACAGACATAATCACCTGTACCGTCACAAAACAGTGCTTCTCTATTCACCTGTTTAGCCTCCTTTAACTCAATTCTTAAAACTATTCTAAAATAGAACCAAAATACCCCCGGCCAACACGGGATTGCCCGCCGGCAGAGGGTATCTTATTCTAAATACATATAATGACTACTATACTTCAACCTCACTGTCTGCAAACAGTGCTTCGAATTCACTTCTTGTTATCTTTTCCTTCTCAAGAAGCAGTTGTGCACACTTCTCGAGTACCGGATGATACTCCTGAATAAGTGCACGCGCTTTCAGATAACACTCATCAATAATACGTTTCACTTCTTCATCGATCGTTCCGGCCACTTTTTCGCCATACCCTCTCGATGTATGACCGAAATCACGTCCAATGAATACTTCATCGCTGTCGTTATCATAATTGATCAGACCCAGTCTTTCAGACATACCGAACTTCGTGATCATTGATTTGGCAATTGCTGTCGCCTGCTTGATATCCTGGGAAGCTCCCGTTGTGATATCATCAAAAATCTCTTCCTCAGCAACACGCCCTCCGAGAGAAACTGTGATTTCCTGAAGCATATGTCCCTTTGTATTGAACATATCATCCTTCTCCGGAAGCGGCATCGTATATCCGCCGGCTCCACCTGTCGGAATGATGGATACGCTGTAAACCGGTCCCACATCCGGAAGCAGATGGAACAAGATCGCGTGTCCGGCTTCATGATAAGCTGTGATCCTGCGTTCCTTCTCAGAAACGATACGGCTCTTCTTCTCCGGACCGATTCCGACCTTCACAAATGCATGACGGATATCAGACTGCTGAATGTACACCCGGTTCTCCTTCGCTGCCAGAATTGCAGCCTCATTGAGAAGATTCTCAAGATCTGCTCCTGAAAATCCTGCCGTTGTCTGGGCAATCTGCTTCAAATCCACATCATCTCCAAGCGGCTTATTTCTCGCATGAACTTTCAGGATCTCTTCTCTGCCGCCTACATCCGGACGTCCGACAAGGACATCACGGTCAAATCTTCCCGGTCTTAAAATTGCAGGATCCAGAATATCCTTACGGTTTGTCGCTGCCATTACGATAATGCCTTCATTTACACCAAATCCATCCATCTCTACAAGGAGCTGGTTCAGGGTCTGCTCACGCTCATCATGGCCACCGCCAAGACCACTTCCACGGCGTCTTGCGACTGCATCGATCTCATCAATAAATATGATACATGGTGCGTTCTTCTTCGCATCCTGGAACAGATCACGGACACGGGAAGCTCCCACACCGACAAACATCTCAACAAAATCTGAACCTGAAATGCTGAAAAACGGTACTCCTGCCTCACCGGCTACAGCCTTTGCAAGAAGTGTCTTACCTGTTCCCGGAGGTCCTTCTAAAAGAACACCTTTCGGGATACGTGCTCCAACCTGGATATATTTCTTCGGTGTTTTCAGAAAATCTACGATCTCCTCCAGTTCTTCCTTCTCTTCTCTCAGTCCTGCAACATCCTGAAATGTAACCTTGATCTCATTCTTCGTGCTCATCTTTGCGCGGCTCTTTCCAAAGTTCATCGCCTTAGAATTCCCCCCGCCATTCTGACGGCTCATCAGAAAGAAGATCAGGAATACGCCGCCGAGTGTGATCAGCATCGGGACTACAACCGTTGTCAACATAGAATCCTTCGGTACATCCGAAAGCCTGTACTCCACCTGATTCTCTGTCAGAAGCTTCTCTACCTGCTCAACATCTGACACATTCACTTTCCTTGTATTACCATCATCTTTCAATGTAACAGAGACGGTTCCTGTCGGAACTGCACTGTTCTGATTGATGTAGACATCAGAAACATTTTTTTCCTGTACTGCAGAGACAAAGGAGGTATATGTCATCTCCTGCTGATGCATCTGAAGCTGGTTCGCCATCCACAGAACCACAACAAGGATCACAACAAAACTGATGATCGTTGCCCCACTCAGACCTCTGCTTTTTCTGTCATTATTCAATTTATTATTGCTTCCTTTCTATTCTGCGACTTCTACTACTCCGATGTATGGAAGATTTCTATACTTCTGTGCATAATCCAGTCCGTATCCAACTACGAACTCATCCGGAATCTCAAATCCTGTCCAGTCTACGTGCACATCTTTCACACGGCGGTCTGGTTTATCAAGCAATGTGCAAAGACGGAGACTTGCCGGCTTTCTCTGACGAAGTACGTCCATCAGATAATACAGTGTATTACCGGAATCAATGATATCCTCCACGATCAATACTTCCTTATTCTCAATAGACTCATCCAGATCTTTCGCAAGTCTTACAACACCACTGGATTTTGTTCCGTCTCCATAGCTTCCAACACACATAAAGTCCATAGATACCGGAACTGTAATTCTCTTTGCGAGTTCACACATAAAGAATACTCCACCTTTCAGAACACAGATCAGATGGATCTGCTTTCCTTCATACTCTTTACTGATCTTTTCTCCGAGTTCACGGATTCTTGCATCTACTTCTTCCTCTGAAATTAACACTTTAATCTTCTCAGCCATTGTTCTATTCCTCCATAATCTTTATCTTAAGAATCTTTTTCGTCTGGTCTCCCACCTGGTAGTACGAACTCATCCTTCTGCCCGGAATCCATACGATGTGGCTTTCCTCTGCGATCAGAAGCTGTCTGTCCCGTTCTTCTTGCGGAATCTTCTCATCAATAAAGTAACTCTTCAGCTTCTTTTTCTTTCCTTCCCCATCAATTGTAAAATAATCTCCGGGTCGTCTGTATCTCACACAGAGACTGCTTTTTATTATATCATAATCAAAGCATTTCGTGTAGCTTTTTTGTGGTATCTCTTTTGCTGAATTCTTCTCATTTTCACCGCTGATTGTACAGCAGATTTTCAAATTTGTTCCCGGGATCTGTGTTTCTCCCGGAATCTGAAGCTGTAGAACAAAATTACTCTCTTCTTTTCTTTTCTCTTTCTGATGTACAGATGTAACTTTTTTATCACCTTTTGCAAGCAGAACTCCCTCATACATTCTTTTGGCTGTAACACTATACGGAAGATCGATCTGCCGTCCTGTCTGCCGTTCAAACAGTTGCAGTACCGCCAGGATATGCCTGCTTTCAATATCTTTCTGTGCCCCTGCCACTTCACTTACTGATCTTTGGATCAGTAATTTCTTTATCACAGGATCAAGGTGTTTCATTTCCTCTGCCTTGAGAAATATTTCTTTCCTGCTTTGAAGTCCGTCTGTCTGTTTTGCACAGATATTCCATGCCTGATCTGTCTGTTTTTCCAGATATTCATAGATTTCTTCTGCCTGTTCACTGAGCTTCACAAAATGTTCTACCGTCCTTGTATTAACCTGTTCTTCTAATGTCGGAATTACATGATGACGAATCCGGTTCCTTGTGTATTCATCTTCCTGATTCGTTTCGTCAACACAATATCTGATATCACAATCTTTCAACCACTGTTCAATCTCTTCCCTGGACAATTCCAGAAGTGGGCGGATCCATTTTCCATACACTGGTCTTATCCCACACAATCCGCGAAGCCCGGTTCCTCTTGCCATGTTAAGAAGCATTGTTTCTGCATTGTCATTACTATGATGCGCTGTTGCAATCTTTGTCCCGCCCTGTTCTTTACAGAGTTGTTCAAATGCCTGTCTTCGCACATATCTGCCTGCTTCCTCCAATGATTCTTTCCGCTTTTTTGCAATTAATTCCACATTTTCATGAAATGCAAAAAAAGGAACCTGCATTTTATGACAAAGCATTTCCACATATGCCTCATCCTGTGCAGCCTCCTCCCCGCGCAGTTCATGATTCACATGGCAGACAAGCACCTGAAATCCCAGCTTTTCCTGCAATGAACAAAGTGCCATCAGCAGACATACAGAGTCTGCGCCACCCGATACACCTATGACAATCCTGTCCCCTTTTTCTATCATATGATATTGTCTGATATAGTTTTCAATCTTTTCTAATCTTTTATCCATCATACCTCAACTATACGTTAACGGTTACTTCTATGTCAATGACTACTTTCTGCATTTCCACAAAGCTGCAACCAAAACTGACATATCATCCTCCGGTTCTTTTCCTGTCCAGTTAAGTACCTGCTGTAAAATGTGTCTGGCCAGTTCCTTGGGATTTCGTATTTCCGTTCCTTTTATGATTGTTTCAAGAAGGAAGTCCTGCTCTCCTACCGGAAGTGCATCCAGCACTCCGTCTGTCAGCATGATTACATACGTCCCATCCGTTAACTGCCGTTTCACTGAATCTATTTCAAGTGAATTCATCACTCCGATTGGAAGGCTTGTCGATGTCAGATGCTCAATCTGATCCTTTCTTCGGATAAAAGTTGAGGATGCGCCTGCCTTGATCAATTCGCATTCCCCTGTATACAGATCAAACACTGTAAGGTCGATCGTAGAGTAATGGATTTCTTCTCTTCCGCAGACCAGTGTTGTATTGATCATCTGGATCGCAGTCTTTTCCGGAAATCCCGCTTCCAGAAGTTCTTCGAGAAGTTCAATCACAAGTGTGCTTTCCTGACAGGCAGCCTGCCCACATCCCATGCCATCTGACAATGCAACTCCCCTTTTACCACCTGGAAGATCCATCATCGTGAAACTGTCCCCTGAAATATTACTGCAGCCTTTTCCGATTCTTGCTATTCCGGACATTGTGTAATAGGATGGTCCTTCTCGGAAGACCACTGTTGTATAATCCGCTCCGATCAACTGCGCCCCTTCTTTTCCCGGAATCAATCTTCTTCCTGTCAGATTACTCAGAATCCCTGCCAGACTTTTTACCGGAATCTTTTCCGCTTTCCAGGTGCGCATCGTCAGATGCAATTCATATTTTCCCTCTCCATTCACAAGAAAATGCATGGAAAGTACACGTATTCCTTTTCTTTTTAATTGCGACAGGATCCGTTTCCCCAACCTTTCATCTGTAAATATGCTGTCTTCCAGATTTTTCGCCACATTTTGCAGCATATCTGCAAACAGATCAAGCTGGGCTGCACACCCTTCCCGGCTTCTTGCGATACGATTGATCCAGATCATATTTTGTCTTGCTTCGTGAAAACTGTCAAGCATCCCCCGATAAAACCGCGGAGCCATAATGCAGCGCTGCATCAGTTTTCTTTTTGTCTCTGCATCCAGTTCATTTCCATACTGATCCACTGATGCAAGAATCTCGTATCCCATCTGATACATCTGAATATAGTTTTCACCCCAGCACCAACTGTTTTTCTCACATTTTTCACACACTTCTTCTCTTACGCAGGCAAACATTTCATCAATCTCTTCTTCTGAAAATGTCTGCTTTTTTTCTTCTAATTTCAAAAATGTTTTCGCTAACTGTTTTAATGAAACTGCAAACTTATCAATCTGTTCCACATATAGACTACTATGTAATACCTGTCCATTTTCCATCTCCATCCCCCCTCGTTACTCAAAGAAAAACTCCAGGAGAACTTTCTCTCCCGGAGTTATCTTTCGTAAAATTCTGTATCCGTCTTTCACTGACTTTGCAGATTCGGTTACTATTCACTTGATTGGTTTAAATACGATTTCATTCGGATCAACAAGATTCAGCTTATCTTCTGCAATCTCTTTCATGTAATCATCTGTCTGTACATACTGCTCGTATTCTTTGATCTCTTCTGCTCTTGCCTGCTCACTTTTGATCTGTGTCTTCAGTTCTGCTTCCTGCTGTTTATACGCTGTATTCTTTGCATGAAGCTTTACTGCATTCACTCCCATCACACCGGAAAGAAGACACAATACTGACAAAATCATAAGAACACTTCTTTTGTACGGACTCGGACGTCTCTGCTTTGTATGGCTGCGCCGTCCAGTCACTCTTTTTTTCTTTGCCATCTAAAATTCACCCTAAAATAATACACTCTTAACGTTACCGGGAACTCAATCCTGCCTTCACTGACGGAGTCCCCCTATAAACTTCCCAATTATCAATATTCTATCTGTTTTTTCTAATAATTTCAAGGTTTTTCCTTGTTTTTTTGTGTATTTTTTCTCCAGACGAAATCAGTTTCTGAATAACGGCAACGCCAAATACAAGACCTAGTAGAAAATACCATCTAATACTACCATACGTAGTTGCATATATCTGTGAGAAAATATATGCACTCATAAATATCCAGTAGAACAGATCCTCGATTCCTTTCACCAGATTATTATGTATTATCATTTTCCTTAAAAAAATCAGGATCTCATACCCAGCCCGGACATTCACACCTGTAAGACAGGCACAGAAGAAGACAAGCAGTTCATTTTTTATATTTAGCATCTTCTTTCTGCCTCACTTGAACATCTTTGTCCAAAAGCTTTCTTCCTGTTTCTTTGCCTGTGAAATATTAGAATATGAAACACTGTCTATTGTTCCCGACAAATCTACTTCTCCCTTTTCCACACTGAGACGGTTCACATGCAAGTCTGTTCCTTTTACTAACAGCATTCCCTGCTCTGTTTCCAGAAGAATCTCATTCAGATCAAAAGACAATACATCCAGAACACCTGTCACCATACTTGTCTTCCGGTTATTAACCACCAGCTTATGAGCCTTTACAGTCTTTTGCTGTTCCTCCATCCGCTGCACCTCCCTCTTCTCTGGCATACCCCACAGTATATTACTGGAACCAGATAACAGTTCCCTGTACTTGTTACTGTTCACTCCGTTCACAGCAACTTGGTCAAAATCCATTCCAAATCACCTTCGGTGATGGGATTTTGCCCCGTATGTCTCGGGATTTTGCCATATTCATGGCAAAACACCTCGCGGGATATTACCTGTGAACAGTTCCCTGTACTTTTCTATATATATGTCAGAGCTTTTATACTTATTCCTGACAGATAAGGGGTTTATGCATGTGCGTTCAAAAATGCTTTATCGTATTATCGTATAGCATACAGAAAGGCAGGGAATATCTCACTTTGTAAAATATTCCCTGCCTTTCTAAGATTACTGAAAACAATAACCATTGATTGACTTATACATTCCTGTTGTCTGACAGACTTTACAGGTATTTGAATAAGTCCTTTGCTTCTTCTTTTTTTGTTGTCTCCTGTAGTTCAAGAACCTCAACCTTAACGGTTCTCGTTCCAAACTGAATCTCGATCACATCACCCGGCTTTACCTTCACAGATGCTTTCGCCGTCTTTCCATTCACCAGCACACGTCCTGCATCACAGGCCTCGTTTGCTACAGTTCTTCGCTTGATCAGACGGGAGACTTTTAAAAACTTATCCAGTCTCATATATTCTTCTACAAAATCCCCTGAACTAGTTGATTGCGTCCTTTAATGCTTTTCCAGCTTTGAATTTAGGAGCCTTGCAAGCTGCAATTGTCATAGTTTTTCCTGTCTGTGGGTTTCTTCCTTCTCTTGCTGCTCTCTCGCTTACTTCAAATGTACCAAATCCAACAAGCTGTACTTTATCTCCGGCTTTCAGCTGCTCTGTTACAACATCAACAAATGCCTTTAATGCTTTCTCGGAATCTTTCTTGGAAATCTCTGCCTTTTCAGCTACTGCTGCAATAAATTCTGTTTTGTTCATGGATTATGTCCTCCTTTATTGTACTCAAATACAATTCTATTCCTAGTTTTATTTATTCAGGTTGCAAGTCTGCACGATAACTTGCCTCAAACCCTTATGTACTGTTATAACGGTTTCCCTGTTGTTTGTCAAGATAAATCCACATTTTCCGCGGTTTGCGGAGCTTTTTTTATTCGAAGACCTCTCTCAAAAATACTTCTTTCTCCTTCGTCTGTTCTACTGCTGTCTGCAGCTTCTCTACACTCTTTTCCGGAAGCCATGCTTTATTTGATCTGGAATAAGCACTTGCTGTCTTCCAGAACTTTTCCGGATAGGCCAGTCGAAGGCAAAGATACTCTTTTTCATCTGGTTTTAATTGCCGTACGCTTTCATATGCTTCTAATATATTTTGTCCTGTTTTTTGTTTCCAATGATATTTTTCCATTACTTTTCTCAAAAGGTAATATAGATCATCTACTTGTATTCCGATTCGCATCCGCTCAAAGTTTGTTATCACCTCATTTTCCGGAAGGATCATGACATTATGGTAATTATAATCTCCATGAAGCATTTTCCTTTCCCGTATACTTCTTTCATATAGATTCTGGCAACCAGACCGCTCTATCTGCTCTGTCACCTTTTCTGCCTGCCATGCAATTTCTTCATAATGCTTCAGATAATAGGATTCGAATTCATTTTTTGCAACTCGTTTTCTGATAAATGACCGCACTTTTTTCATTTCCCTGTTACGACGTTTCATTTCTTCCAATGGATTTTTACTTAACAATGGTGACAACTTTGTCCAGTCAATTTTCTTTTCTTCACAAACTGACTGCTTTGTATTCTGTGGGATTTCCTGCACCTCTTCTTTCTGGAATTTCTGAAATATTTCTTTCTCCTGCAAGTCCGGTTCATACCACTGAAATCCCAGATGAAGTTCTCCCAGTTTTCTTGCTGCCCGGAAAATATCTTCCTCTCTCTTCAGATTGCACTCTTCCCCCGGATACCATTTTTTCATCAAATATCTTGTTCCATCTCTGGAATTCTGCACCAGATTCCCTTCTTTACTGAACACAGGTGTATCCACCAGATAACCCTGCTTTTCTAATCGGTTTAAAATAAGATACAATAAAGGGACGCGCCTCTCCGAGATCTTTGTCTCTTTCAGAAGCATCGTCCCTTCTTTTGTATCACAATAAAATGCACCTCTGATCCGCCGGGTGCTATTCACTTCAAGTTCGTACTTTTCCAGTACTTCCATCTCATATTCTCTCATGGCTGCCCCCTGTCCCATTGACCTGGATTATTATTCTTTTCCAGTTACCAGACTTTTTACTGTCGGTTTTAACAGCAACCGACAACGATTTCTTTCTAATCTATGAAAGGGACAACCTGAGTATTCTCTTTTTCTTCCGGTATTTTCTACTTTTCTTTTTCCATTTTTTCTTTCACGTACTTGCAGAGATTCTCTTTCGTATTCCGTTCCGGATCATCCAGCACATATTCCAGCAGTTCACTGAGCATTGCACCGAGTTCGCGTCCCGGCTTCATCCCCAGTTCCATCAATTCTCTTCCGCTCACCGCAAGCTGTCGAAGAGTCACGCACTGATTCTCCATCAGGATCTGTTTGTAAAGATTTCGTATCTCTACGATATTTTCAATCTTTTCCCTTCTCATGTAAGTGCTCTGTGATTTTGCATCTGCAAGACGCACTGCGAGATAGTATGGAAATAATTCGACACCGATCCGATTCATTGCACGACGTACATTCGCCGGTGTTGCTTCCATCCGGTAATCATGATAGCAGACCAGCTTCGTTACAATACGAATCGTCTCATTGTCAAATTTTAACCGCTTCAAAACTGTACGGGCAATTTTCTCGCTTTCCAGAGCATGTCCTTTGAAATGATCGTTTCCTTTCTCATCTGTTGTCTTCATTGCCGGTTTTCCCATATCATGGAACAACATTGTAAGACGAAGGTATTTATCTCTCTTCACATGCTTCAATGTATGAAGTGTATGCTCTGCCACATCGTACTTATGATGTATTGTATTCTGTTTTACTCCTACCATGGCGTCCCATTCTGGAAGAACCACCTTTGTAATTCCAAGTTCACAGGCATCCTGGATGCGCTCCGGATGTGGAGACGTCAGAAGTTTCACAAGCTCTGTCTGAATACGTTCTGCACTGATATTCTTAAGGTTTGGTGCGAGCTCCTTCACTGCTTTGGCAGTATCAGGTTCAATCGGGAAATCCAGCTGTGCTGAGAAGCGTACCGCACGAAGGATACGAAGTGCATCTTCTGAAAATCTTTCCCTCGGATCTCCAACGCAGCGGATCAGATGATGATTCAAATCCTGCATTCCACCAAACACGTCTACCAGCCGGACATCATCATTATATGCCATCGCATTGATCGTAAAATCTCTTCTGCGAAGATCTTCTTCCAGACAATTGGTAAAGCGGACTTCCTTCGGATGACGGCTATCCTCATATGCACCGTCAATTCTATAAGTCGTCACCTCATAACTGTCTTTGCCAATCATTACTGTAACTGTTCCGTGTTCTATTCCTGTATCAACCGTCCGGCGAAATATTTCCTTGATTGCTTCTGGTTTTGCCGATGTTGTGATATCCCAGTCCTGCGGTTTTCTCGCCAAAATAGAATCTCTCACGCAGCCACCTACTGCAAATGCATCATATCCTGCAAGTTGCAGATTATTAATGATAAACAATACCTTCTTTGGTAATTCTATCTTCATTTACTACTTCCTTCCTATATTAGTAAAAGTTTCTTTTTTCTCTCTATTAACAGATTAATATTATAACTGTTCTTTCTTGTTGTCTCAACTATTTTAGCACAGTTTTTCGTCTTTTATCAGCATAAAATCAAAAGGATTTCCATGAAATAGAAAACAGGCAAACTCTCTTCTATTGAAAGTTTGCCTGCTTATAATAAAGTTCTCTACTCCATCTCTCTTAAAAATGTGCTGAATCTCACTCCGTCCTCTGCCGCATCTGCCAGATTCACACAGCTGTTTCCGATTCTTTCCACATTATGTAGAATCTCATTAAATGCAGCCGTAAGTCCTGCCTTACATTTTCCTTTGTGTACACGTTTGATATGTCCTTTTCGAATATCGCCATCCATCTTACGAATCTTTTCTTTCATCTTGACAAGATTTTCAGCCTCATTTGCCTCTTCATTATTAACCATTTTCATGACCATATTGTACATTTCACTGACAAGTTCCATGCTCTTCTGTATATCCTTTGATGCTTCTTGTGAGAACTGTACTCTTTCTTCTTTTGCACTCTTCTTGTCCTTTTTCACAAGCTTTTCTGTCTGCATGGAAACAGCGACATTTTTCGTAAGTTCACTGATTCTGTCAATATCGATCAATACATACTGAAGCTCTGCGGCTCTTGCTGCCTGCTGCTCCGTCATAACTCCGGCGGCTGCCATCTCAGCCAGATAATCTGTAATCTTTCCTGTAAGCTCCGCTGTCACTTCTCTGCTTTTTACAAATTCTTCAACAGAAGAACCATCTCCACTATCAATCTTTTCTGCTGCTTTTTTCAACATCACGCCTACCTGCTCTCCACAGTTCATCAATTCTCTTACTGCAAGCTGTAATGCAACTGTAGGCTGACTGATCAGTTTGTTATCAAGAAATTTGGGCTGCACTGCACTGACTTCTTTTACTTCTCCGTCCGGAATCAGACGCATCACAATCTTCACCATCACTCCAACAAGCGGTACCCAGATCAGTGTCATCACAAGGTTAAAGAATGTATGTGTATTCGCAATCTGTCTTGAGATTACTTCAACCTCCGGTCCCTTAGGAGAAATATACTGGATAAATGCTGCCAGTGGTTTTACGAACCAGATAAACAGGAAGCATCCTGAAATATTAAAAATACAGTGTGCAAGTGCTGTTCTCTTCGCATCCTTCGGCTGACCGATACTTGCCAGAAGTGCTGTGATCGTTGTTCCGATATTATCACCGAAAAGAATCGGAATCGCACCTGCCAGACCGATGATACTTGTCACTCCATCCGGTCCTGCCTGAGATGCAAAGTTCTGAAGTACTGCAATCGTTGCACTTGAACTCTGTACTACAAGAGTCATTAATGCACCAACAGCAACTCCAAGGATCGGAACATCTGCCACTTTGCCGATCAGCTCTGTGAAAACAGGGCTGGAAGCTAATGGTTTCATAACTGTTCCCATCGTCTCGATTCCAAGAAACAGTAAACCGAACGCAAAAATAGTCATACCAATATTCTTCACACGTTCTGATTTAGAGACAAAATATACGATAAATCCAATAAAAATGATTGCATAAATGTAGTCACTCAACTTAAATGCAATCAACTGTGCTGTCATTGTTGTACCGATATTGGCACCAAAAATAATAGAAATTGCCTGTGGCAGTGTCATTAGTCCGGCACTAACAAAACCAATTGCCATAACCGTCGTTGCACTTGAACTTTGCAGTACGGCTGTAACAAGCATTCCCGCAAGTGCTCCCATTACAGGATTTCTTGTCAGAAGTGACAGGATTTTTTTCATCTTTTCTCCTGCCGCTTTCTGAAGACATTCACTCATCATATTCATTCCATAGATAAAAACCGCCAGGCCGCCAAGCAGCCCGAAAACAATCTGTATGTTTTCCTTCATTTTCTTCCTCCAGATCCTCTCTCATGTCTGTTTGCAATTACAAATCACTGTCTTCTGTGATTTACAAATGTCTTACATCTGTTTTTCAAACGCAGTGCTTTTTTCTTCTTTACATATCCGAGATTATCATGGCTTTATAAAAAACTCTGTGAAGTTATGTTAAATCTATGTTAAATAGCGAAAATTTTATTAAAGTTCCATTTAATTTAATGGATGAAATGTTAAATTTTCTATTTAGCATGAAAGGTTATTCACATAACAGGCAGAAAAAAAGAGTGTTATCCACACATTTTGCTTTCATGTGTGAATAACACTCTAAAATTTCTTTACATTATTACAGTTCGCAGTTGTTTACTGTTCTTGGGAATGGAATGACGTCACGGATATTGGACATTCCTGTCAGATACATTACGCATCTCTCGAATCCAAGTCCGAATCCTGCATGTCTTGTAGAACCATATTTTCTCAGATCAAGGTAGAATCCATAATCTTCTTCCTTAAGTCCAAGTTCTTTCATTCTTCCAAGAAGCTTGTCATAATCATCCTCTCTCTGGCTTCCTCCGATGATCTCTCCGATTCCCGGTACAAGACAGTCTACAGCTGCTACTGTCTTACCATCTTCGTTCATCTTCATATAGAAAGCTTTGATTTCCTTCGGATAATCTGTAACAAATACAGGACGTTTGTATACCTGCTCTGTCAGATAGCGCTCATGCTCTGTCTGAAGGTCGCATCCCCAGGATACTTTATAATCAAACTTATCATTGTTTTTCTCAAGGATCTCTACTGCCTCTGTGTATGTTACACGTGCAAAGTCAGAGTTCACTACATTATGAAGTCTGTCAAGAAGTCCTTTATCAACGAAAGAGTTGAAGAAGTTCATCTCTTCCGGTGCATTCTCAAGTACATAGTTGATCACATACTTCAACATAGCCTCAGCCAGTTCCATATCATCCTCAAGATCTGCAAATGCGATCTCCGGCTCGATCATCCAGAACTCTGCCGCATGTCTTGTTGTGTTAGAGTTCTCTGCGCGGAATGTCGGTCCAAATGTATAAATATTGCGGAATGCCTGTGCATAAGTCTCACCATTAAGCTGACCGCTTACTGTAAGGCTTGTCTCTTTCCCAAAGAAATCCTGTGTATAATCTACAGTTCCATCCTCATTCTTCGGAACATTGTCCATATCCAGTGTTGTAACACGGAACATCTCTCCTGCACCCTCACAGTCACTTCCTGTGATCAGCGGAGTGTGTACATATACAAATCCTCTGTCCTGGAAGAACTGGTGAATCGCATATGCTGCCAGAGAACGAACTCTGAATACAGCCTGGAATGTGTTTGTTCTCGGACGGAGATGAGAAATTGTTCTAAGATACTCAAAGCTGTGACGCTTCTTCTGCAGTGGATAATCCGGCGCAGATGCTCCTTCGATCACAACCTCTTCTGCCTGGATCTCAAATGGCTGCTTAGCCTGTGGTGTTGCTACCAGTGTACCCTTAACAATGATTGCTGCTCCTACATTCAGCTTGGAAACCTCAGCGAAGTTCTCCATCTTATCATGATATACAATCTGTAATGTATCAAAATAAGATCCATCATTCAATACGATAAATCCGAATGTCTTAGAATCTCGAATGCTTCGAATCCAGCCCCCAACTGTTACCTCTTTGTCCAGATATGCCTCTCTGTTCTTAAATAACTCACGAATTGTTGTCAGTTCCATACCATTTACTCCTTCAAATAATTCTTCTATCTTTTTCTATTATCAGAATCTTCAAACAGATGCCTCCCGGCAGTCTTAACAGTTATTATAACACTCCAGGAGCGCAGAGTAAATAAGAAACAACTGATATCGCTTTGAAAAGTGAATTTATTTTATAGTCTGCCAATACTTCTCGCACCGCACCGTCACTCTGTTCTTTCCATCCAGCGTACAGGTGAACAAGCTCAACGCCCACTCTCCGCTTGTCATGTCCTCCACGCTTTGTGGAGTCAGAGCTTCCACTGCTGCGACCTGATACTCGAAACGATTGCCAACCGCATCTGTAAAGATCACCTCGTCACCTGTCTCAAGTTCTTTCAACTTTCCGAAATGTGTTCTATAATTATGTGCCGCGATCACGAGATTATCCAGATAAGCGCTGCCCGAATAGCGGCAAGGTGCTTTCTTCAGAAGCGGATAGCTCCATTCGCTCAATACCGGAAGCTTCAAGTCGATCGCCGGTATCTCAAGCACTCCGATGCATGCCACGCCGTCCAGATCTAATGCGATCTCCGGCATCTCCATCTCCGGATTCAGCTGATAATCCGGTATCTGTCCGTCAGATTCATCCGCCTGCTCTCCCTTATCAGAAATGTCCTGGTTCTTGTCTCTATATTCTTCCAACAGCTTCTCTGTGCTTTGCTCTGCCCGATAGCCGTCCCAGAGATTGTATGCAGAAAGAGCAAGGGCTGCCGCGAAAAGCAGCAACCCTGTGATTGTAAATATCTTTCCTATCTGATTCTTTTTCTTCTTGCTCATCGATTCTTCTCTTCTTTTCTATCCCGTAAAACTCTTCCCGCCAGCAGACAGATCGCACCTGCAAACAAAAGCACAAGTACCGGCCACCAGAGCTGTCCTGTCTGTGGAAGCTTGTCTGTTGTTTTGTCTGTTGTTTTGTCTGTTGTTTTATTTACTGTTTTATTTACTGTTTTATCTGTTGTTTTACCCGTCGGCTTCTTCGATGGTGGATTCACTTCTCCGTCAGGATTTCCTGACTTCTTTGCTGTATTCGTCAAGACAACTGTATCCCCTTCACGCGTAACAGCAACTGTATACCCCTTCGGCACCTCTGCCTCTGATACACTCCAGCGCATCAACGTGGAAAGCTTCTTCCATGTATAGGACCACTGGTTTTCTTTCGTAAGTGTCTGACGGTCAACGACTGTTGTATTCCCCTCCACATCCGTCTGCAGCAGCTCTACCACGATAGAATCCGGGCGTTCTTTCTCCTGATCCTGCTTCCACACTTTCAATACATGTATCTTCGTCTCTTCTTCCTCTTCTGGACTCCCCGGCTCCTCCGGCTTTCCCGGTTTTTCGTTCTTCTCGAACTTCAGAACCGCTGTCACCTGATACGGTTCCGTTTCCTCGGAAGTTCCCTGTGAATCCTCCGGCAATGAGATCAATGCTGTCTGTGGCTCATAGATCTGTGTCTTACCATCTTCCTGCAGCTCTGTTGTCTGTCCCAGCACAAGATAAAGTCCCCGATTAAGCTCTGTAAAACATACTTTCCTGTCCGAACCTGATGCCAGCACTGCATCTGCTGTGATTCCATCACGTTTGATATAATCCGCCAGTGCATCCGCTGCCCCTTGCCAGTCCTCCTGACTCTTCTGTTCCAGTGAGACCGGATACTTCCGGAATTGTTCCGTCAATGTAAAACTGCCCGACTCCTCATACTCTGCCACACGGTACAGAGACAACTCCATCCCCTCAACCGGGCAGACAAGCGAGATGCTTCCCTTCTGTGCACTCTCTTCTTCTGCTGCCAGAACCAGACTGCCCTTTGAGATTCCGAGCATCCCGGTCAGCGCAATGAGAAATGTCAGCACATATATCATATAATTCCTGTCTCTGTGGCGGATTCTTTTCTTTGGACTTCGCATATTCTTCCTCCCACTGATCAATTTATCTGTTACTGTTCACACGATGTGCGACCAGCAACGCATCTCGCCATTTTAAATCGCCTTTGGCGATGGGGCGAGATGCATTCAAGTCAAAACACGCATCCTCCGTGTCAATCAGCGGAGTGATTGACACGGGAGTGAACAGTAACATTTATCTTCCTCTACTTTTACTTTTTCTGCTTCTTTCTTGAACGCCGGATTGATAGATCCACTACAAGAAAACTGATGATTAAAAGCGGAATCGCAACACATACCGCAACTGTCAAACTGCTTACCTCAGCCGCATCCGATGTCACTCTGGAGTCATCTCCCGAACGATTTTCAATCCGATGTCCGCGTACCAGAAGTCTCTGCGTATTGATTCCATATGGTGTACATGTAAGAAGCGTACACAGATCCTTTCCATCTTCAATCTCAAGCAAGCCATAATCTTCCGGCTCGACAATACTGATCTGGTCAATCTCATACGTCAATACCTTATCATAAATGTGCAGAAGAAAGATATCTCCCTTTTCCAATTTATCAAGGTCTGTGAACAGCTTCGCACTCGGCAGTCCTCTGTGTCCGGATAATACACAGTGTGTACCCTTTCCTCCAACCGGAAGAGACGAACCTTCAATATGTCCGATACCAACCTGCAGAACAGAATCCTCTACACCGTGATAAATCGGAAGCTTGCAGCGAATTTCCGGAATTGTGATATATCCCATCATTCCGGTTCCATTTGCATCCAGAAGACTATCATATAATGTATCTTCCTCTTCTGTTGGTGTAAAGCGTCCTCCGTTCGTAACCAACGTCTGGTTGTACTCCTCCGCCGCTGCCAGTGCCTGCTCCTTCTCCTGATCATCCATCTCCTCTATCTGCTTCGAATAATCCGCAACCGCCTGCGTCTGATGCTTCGAATTCCAGAAATTACTAATTGTCGGATACAGCAGTAAGGACAAGCCTGTAAGAAAGATGATTCCCGCAATTATTGTTGAAATGTGCTTTCTCATGTTACAATCCTCTCCTTGCTGCTGTATGGGGAATGATAAAACACATTCCCCGTACAGCAAAATCACTTCATTCTTATCTCACTTACATACCTAAAATCGAGCAACAATTATTTCATTCTCTTCTTTGTAATCAGTACAACTCCGGATCCAATTACAAGGATTGCACCGAAAATGTAGAACAGTGTTGTGCCCATTCCACCTGTGGATGGGAGGATGGAACCGGTGTTATTGAGGACTTTAACATCTCCTCCTGATGGCATAGTACTTAACGTAGAGTCTGATTTACTACCATAAGTAATCACACCATTTTCATCAATCACAATCATCAATGGGGTTTTCAGCTTATTGTATCCAGCTGGCTGTTGTGTCTCAGTGAGGTAGTATGTACCTGCGGCAAGACCCTGGATTTTGAATTTACCTGTAGTATCAGTTGTTATTTCTGTTGTTCCACTTGGAGCTACAAGATAAACATTTGTTTCACTTGCTTTTTGTTTAATCTTAATTTCATCTGTACCATCATCCTTTTTACTAAGTTTAAACGTTGCATTTGCAAGTGGTCTATCTGCTCCACCCTTGTTTGCATATTTGAATACTGGAATCTCATAAGTTTTGGTGGTTGTTGTATCGTGGTTTGTCTCACTGCTTTCTCCATACTTTAACCATGTCCCATTCTTATTTCCTTCTCCAGCAATCACAGCGCTCTCATTCAATGTTGCAGAATAAGTAATAATAATCTGGTCATTAGCTTTCAATGTGTCACAGAAATCTTGCTTAAATTCAATATGGAACGTACAGTCATCACCCTTCGTAGCATCTGTAACCAAGACATAATCATCAGGCGTTTTAAGTGGTGTTGTATCTTCATTTTTTTTCACCACAACAGAATTATCAAAAGTCAATCCCTCACTCATCTTATCATGCAACACATAATTCTGTGCTCCTGGTTGTGCTGTGATTGTTGTTTGGAATTCAACTTTATCTCCGATACTTGCCGTATTCCCTTTGTCATAATTACTACCTTTTTTTACCTTTTTCTCCACTGAAGGTACACCGTTCTTTTCCAAAATAGTTACATCTTTATTTGTTGTCCCAAGAAAACAAAGTGATCCAACACTAGAATCAACAAGGTAATACCCCAGTTTAAGAGCAGAAAAAGTCAAGGTATCTGTTGTTGTTTTTTTTGTCTCTTTGTAACTTCCCGATGTCATTAAAGTCTTTGCATACTCCAAAGCCTCTTTGGCAAATTCTTTCTCATCAGCACCCGTTTTCCATGTTACATATCCGTCAGCATCTTTTTCTAAATACTTTCCGCCCTTATCTGTATCATTTACGAAACTATCCCATCCTGTTTCTACCGTATATGCATAGTTTCCATTTTTTAAATCAGTATCATCACCACTAAAGCTCTCCAGTTTCAGAATTCGGTAAATCGTATAAGGATGATCTTTTATTGCAGAATTAATCGTTATTGATCCATTTCCATCTTCATATTTTCCACTCGTCTCCACAGCTCCTACCACACTACACATTCCCAATACCATCATAACCGAGAGCATTATGGCGGCAATTTTCTTGATTATTTTCATTTTCTTCCTCCTTGTTTTTGTTACTGCCCCCCCCCGGAATTTTCCGGGGTGCAGCACACTCTCTTTTGTTAGTTTCTTGTTTTTGTTTCTTTATATTTCATCAGCATAAGCACTCCTGCGAAGAGTATTAATATCGCTCCTGCCAATCTGTAAATAAGAACTCCACAACTACCTGTGGAAGGCAGTTTATTCACACGGCTTTGATTTGTAACGGTTACCGTGTCACCATTGGATGCACTGTTCACTCCTGTTGTTGTGCTTCCTTTATTTGTCGTCGTATATGACGTAAGGTATTCCATTCTGTTCACAGTAGCAACTGTGGAGGAATCTTTGATTGGATCACCCTGATCATCAAGTTCAAAGACATAATAGGTTTTTCCCAACTCCAGATCAACAAATTTATTTGTCTTTTTTTTAGTTTCTCCCGCACTATATTCGATTTTTATTTTCTGAATCTGAGTGCCTGTTGCATTTCCATCTTCATAAAGACCAAACCAATAGGTTCCACTTACTGGATTCGAATCATAACCACCTGGGTTCTTAAACTTCTTCTCTACAGTAATCTCACCTTTATGATTACTAATCGTCAATTCATATATTGACTGATACTGTATGCTAATCCTAGAATCTTCCATACACTTTTTCACGTACTCTGAGTAATCCGTTGCACCGCTCTCTTTCCTTGGAACCATAATATAATGTGGTGTGTCATCTTTAACATACCCTGTTGGTGCTGTTACTTCTGTCACTTGATAAAGCGTATTATAGTCCATTACTGGATTGCCTTCTGTTCCCTCACCAAATATAATTTTTCCGTCCTCAGCAGTTGTTCCGTTTACCCAACTCTTATTATTGTCTTCTATGATCATACCCTCTTCATTTCTTTTACATTTCTTCAATTCGAACACAGCACCTTGCAATGCATGAGATAGGTCATTCTGATCTCTTTTGATGATTTTTAACTTGATATTGTTTCCACTTACAACTGATCCACCTGCATTATACGAATAATTCTCCTGTTTTACGCTTGTTCCACTGGATGGAGTATAATTTTCCCAATATGCCTGATTTGAAAAATCCACACTTTGTCCCGGCGGTGCATTAACCTTTGCTGTGTAGGTAATTGTAACTGGTACATTATAAGGGATCTCAATTGTCAGCGTATTGTCTTCTCCAAGTGAAGCTTTGAAATCAACTGGTTTACTGTCTTTTGAATTAACCACCCTAATCGTTGTTGTATCCAAGATCAAGGTTGAACTCATTTTATCAATCAGTTTCAAAGTTGTTCCTTCTACCGTTGGAAGTGTCTGCCCCAACTGATTTGCCTTGATTGTAAAGTTTATCTTTTCGCTTGCCGGATTAGTTCCAGCCATCGACTTCTCTATTTTCTGTGCTTTTATATCAGCCGGTGAAGTTGCTGTATTGATATTCTGTCCATCCGATGTCTGAAGTGTAACCTGATTCGTAAATTTCTTTATCTTTCCTCCGAGCAAAACTTCTGGATCTGTCACCCTGCATACAACCTGAACATCCACGGAATAATCATCCCTGATTTTTCCATTCACAAAATCTCCCAGCTCGATTAATGCCTTGTTATCTTTGACATAATAAGTTGTTGTTTCACTTCTGTTGTTATCTGTACCTGCTGTAACCGTTTTCTTTTTCCATCCATCACGCTCAAGATTCGTAACTTCCTTTGATTCAATTGTTCCCTGCTTTGTTCCGGTCCATTTGATACGGATATATGCAAGTTCCATCCCCTCTGGAATCGTTTCTAACACGCGATAGGTTCCTGACAATTCGCCGGCATAGTTCAGCTTGAATACCCAGGAAGCATACTGCCCTGCCCCAGGCAATTCATCTTTTGCTATTTTTCCTGTGTCTCCATCATCCCGGCCATCCTTTTCACTTATTACAGTAGTTCCGTCATAAGTAAAGCTCTGTCCAAACTCTTTCAAGATATCTCCGGCTCCACAAAGCAGTTTGTTTGCTTCTCCCTGTTTGATCCAGGTTTTACCATCATCACTCGTACTGATACTGTTTCTATATGTATTATAATCCCTATCCTTTACTGGCAACGCTTCCGGTTCCGTTCTTACAATGATATAAAGTTTCTCCTGTCCAAGCTCAATCTTCTCTTTCGCCTTCACTTGTAATTCATTGTCACTCTGACTCAATATATCAAAGTTTTCTGTAACTTTAGTAAGATTTGTTGCATCTTTCTTCAGTTCCTCCAAGCTACTATAACCTGTAAGTGTCTTTCCATTTGGTAACACACCTTTATAAATCCCTTCCAACGAACCCTCTTTTATAATCGAATTTGTCAGATCAGATTCGCTCGCGATAGAATCTTTGAAATATGTGCCTTCCTTAATCGCTGTTCCAGAAACCTCAATCACCCAATAAATTTTCCCTTTTGTCCATTCTGTCGCACCGGCTTCTGGTTTCTCATAATACCAGGATTCTTTTTTTACACTCATCCTGTACTCACCAGAGATTGTTACTTCCTTTTGAGAATTAATGCCTGTAATATCAAACCTCTGACCTCCTCTGATAACCTTCCCTGATAACTCGAATTTATTATTTACGATAGCTGTGCTAAATGTATCTGTATTTACTGGCTTTGCATAATACGTAAATTTATATGCATAATTCCCGCTCCACCCTAGCTTTGATGGTTGCAACTCAAAGGTTTTTAATCCGTCAATCTTTACCCACTTTGTTTCATATAAGTCATATGCTTTCGTTCCTGCATTATAACTATATGCGTCTACTTTCGCATATCCTGTATACTGCATCTTATCTGAGTCTAGTGTATCCTTCATTAATACATTCGTCGCATTCCAGTCTCCGAATGTCTGATTGACATCAACTGTATAAGGATAACTTCCTTTCGGGACAGTAAAACTGGTGTTTGCCGAAGCATCTGGCTGAATCTCTCCACTTGTCAGATCGTATTTTTTGCCGGTCATTTCGATTGTCTGGTCTTCTGTTGTTCCAGTTCCAACCACTTTCTCGTCCCATTTATAACCGCCTACATCATTATTGTTGTTCCATGCATTAAATCCGGTTTCGAAACCCTTATTTGCATTAGATGCTGATGCAATCCATCGATTGTTCACCTTCACATTATCTGACTTTACTGCTGCTAATGCCTCTGGCTTCACCTTAACACTATACGTCACATAATATGAGTCGCCAGGATTCACTTGAATCAGTTTACCTTCCGTTCCGGAAATTTTAAAACTGTTTGGATTTCCATCCGTAGGATCTGACCAATCTGTTTTATACGTAGTCATGTCTGTCGACCAACTCGTACTATAGTCTGCTTTCGAAACTTCTGTATAGTTACTCTCTCCATCTTTTTTCAAATACACTTGAACCGAATTAGGATCATAACTGATATATGGAAGTGCTTCCGAAGCTGTTGCATTACTGTTGTGCTTCAGATAATCTTGAAACACAAAATTTTCCAATGGATAATTACTATTTGCTTTATCCAATGTAAAATCAAGTCGATAGTTGATGGTATATGATCCATCCGTATTCTTTTCTATATTTCCCACTCGACTTTTCGGCATGGTGTAAGAAATCTTCGGTGTAAATGTTGCATCATCATCTACTCTCTTATATGTCTTTGAGTATACATTCGCCTGATTTTTGATTTCTTTATTGTCCAAAGCAACGTCATCTTTCAACTTCACATAGTATGTGAGTGTCCGGCTTTCATTTGGTGCCATATTACCAATCTTCCAGACCAGACTTCCAGGTTCTTCAATACTCGTTGCTCCTGCTGTCGGAATAGGATTTTCTGTAGTCGGTGCGTTTCCTTTGTAAATTTTTCCAGACGTCCTAGCGGTATCTATCGTTTCATATGGATTTTGTTCATTTGAAGTTCCCGCAAGATCCGTCGCATTTGATTTAATTCCTACATAAGTAACACAATCAGAATTGCTTGTCAGACTATCTACTACTGATACGTTCGGACATCCGTCCTCCCCTGCTGTAACTGTAATTGTATAAGAAAGATAATTTCCTTCGGATGTTGAAATAGCTTTCTCGCTTGTACGTTCCTTCTCCACACTCACTTTTCCATACTTCGCGATTGCATCTGGCCCGAAATCTAACTCGTAAACTTTTCCTGCAGTTGTAAGTGTTACTTTTCCATCTGGCTTCACTTCACTTAGCTTTACATCTCCTAAGATGTAAAAATCTCCTTCGATCGTTGTAATCCCTTGATTTATTTTATTTTTAAGATATTCTTCTTTAAATTGTACTTTGATTTTTTCTCCACTTACAGAAAGTGTTCCAACTTGCTCCTGCCCTTCCATGATTGCTCCGTTTATTGCTGTCGCATTGCGTAAAAGATCTGGAAGATCATATGTCAATGTACAGTTATAGTTGTCAATCAAATTTTGTATCTGAACCTTCTCATACTCAACTGACAGTTTGATTTTTGCATCTCCTGGAATTACACCACTTCCGCTAGGTGAAATTTCCTCCCATTTTCCATCTTCTCTTTGATAATACAACGAAACTGATTTCACCTTACTATCTGACGTACTTGCACTCGCACTCAAATCAAACCCTTCCGTCGCCGTCGTAGTACTTCCCGTTCCATCTTCGCCCTCTGCTGCCGGCGCCGGTGTACTCCCCACCACGACACTTTCTTCATCATTGCCAGATGTCTCATCCGCTGTGGTTCCTGCTGTATCTCCATTTTCTCCGTTCTGAGCTACATTTCCATCATTCGACATCTGAACCTGATCCTGACTTTGACTCTGATCCTGACTCTGATTTTGATTCTGTTCCTGACTTTGTCCCTGATTCTGCTCCTGTCCTTCTGTCTGGTTCTGCTCCGGTGTCCGCTGTGAATCTTCCCCTGATTGATCTTCCGATGTCTTATCATCTGCATAACACGATTCGGTATGTGTATGTTCTGTTTTTCCGCAAGTAAGCTGTCCATCACTCGAATAGCATTCTTCTGTATGGCTATGCTCTTCCTGACCACAGACTGTCTTTCTCTCCAGTGTGATTGCCGGAAGAATCAGTGCATAGACCGTACAGAAAACAACTACACAGGACAGACACAGAATCATCTTTCTCCACCGTTTTAACCGGGTTTTGTCTTTTAATAATCTTCTGATATAATCCGTTCCTTTATTCTGCACAAATCCACCTTCTTTTTTCTGGTGTGTATCTGCTGCCTTCCTGTGTTAGTCTTCCCCTCGATACCTTATAAACTAAACTAATTATTTATTATTTCACTGTATGCTTCCTATTTTATTCAACGGCCAGATCCGGAATATGATCTGTCCTTCTATCTGGTCTTTTGAAATATCACCGATTGCGGTGCTTCTTGAATCGACCGATGTATCTCTGTTATCTCCCATCAGAAACCAATGTGCTTCTGATACCTGATGTGGGAGATCAATGTCGCAATTTCCAAGTGCTTTTTCTGTCAGATACGGTTCGTCCAGTGTCTGTCCATCAACCGTCACATTTCCGTCCATATCAATATCAACCCACTGTCCCGGACCTGCGA
>ERZ1035006.659-NODE-659-length-26348-cov-3.700224_pt1 | contig 26348 bp, 23 predicted proteins | sample MGYA00520694_ERZ1035006 | MGnify/ENA primary metagenome ERZ1035006 (study PRJEB33766, sample SAMN09781746) | gut metagenome | biome: gut microbiome | host: Homo sapiens | place: Madagascar | study: EMG produced TPA metagenomics assembly of the PRJNA485056 data set... | reverse complement strand
CGCTATAAATCATTGATTTTAAAACATTCTTTGTCTGATTATTTTCACACTTATTTTTCGCGCACTTCTTCTCGCCTTGCATCTCTTTCTCTCAGTTGTGGTGTCTCGGCAAACTTGCACGCTTTCCAATCGAAACATTGAGGATCAAATCTGACTATACTATCGAAAAAGATACTATCGTGAGGATCACATATGCCCGAAACCGAAGTCAAAGACATCTGCTGTCCCGTACAAGCCGTTTTAAATCTCATCGGCGGCAAATACAAAACGCTCATCGTCTGGAACCTGTTCGGTCAGACGTTGCGCTACTCGCAGTTGCAGCGCGTGGTTCCCAAGGCCACACCCAAAATGCTCACGCAACAGTTGCGGGAGCTCGAAGCCGACGGACTCATTGCGCGCAAAATCTACCCGGTGGTGCCTCCCAAGGTGGAGTACCGATTGACCGAACAGGGAGAAAGCCTCAAGCCCATTTTGGAAGCCATGTACACCTGGGGCACGGCTTTCCTTGAAAACAAAGGCATGACGGCCAACTGCGGCATGCATGCGCCGGAAAACGAACACAAGTGTTGCTGCTGACATTAATACCGTTTGCAAGAACCTGTTAAAAAACGAGCCTTGAACTTAACGCTCAAGGCTCGTTTTGTTGGTTCTAATTTTTCAGTGTGCCGATCGACACCTCACCGATTAGAAAGCCGGCAACACAGCACCCTTGTAGGTGTTGTTGATGAAGTCACGCACGGCCTGCGTGGTCAGAGCGTTGGAGAGCTTCTTCAAGACTTCGCGATCGTCGCCGGTACGAACGGCCACGATGTTGGCATAGGGGCTGTCCTTGGATTCGGTAAAGAGCGAATCCTTAGCCGGGTTCAAACCCACGCCCATGGCGAAGTTGGAGTTGATCACGGCAAAATCGACGTCATCGAGCGTGCGCGGCAACACGGCAGCTTCCATTTCGACGATCTTCACGTTCTTGGTGTTGTTGATGATATCGGCAGGCGTACCGTTCACACCCACACCGTCCTTCAAACCGAAGAAACCGGCATCGGCCAAAACCTTCAACGCACGGCCGCCGTTGGTCGGGTCGTTGGGGATGGCAACCTTAGCGCCGTCGGCAATATTCTTCACATCCTTAGCCTTCTTGGAGTACACGCCCATGGGTTCGATGTGCACCGAAGTCAATACGGAGAGCTTCAAGCCGCGTTCCTTGGCAAAGCTGTCCAGATAGGGCTTGTGCTGGAAGAAGTTGGCATCGAGTTCCTTATCGGCCAAAGCCATGTTGGGCTTGACATAGTCGGAGAATTCGATGACCTTGAGATCCACACCCTGCTTCTTCAATTCGGGGGCGATGAACTTCAAAATGTCGGCATGCGGCACCGGGGTAGCGCCCACCGTCAACGTCACGGCAGCGTTGGCAGCTGCGGCAGGCTTGGCTTCTTCTTTCTTGTCGCCGCAACCCGTCAAGGCCACTGCCAAGGCAGAGCAAGCGACCAAAGCGGTCAAAATCTTTTTCATGATGTCTCCCTAGAATTGTTTGCGCACCTCTTGGGACGAGATGCTTCATTTCTCAAATAAGATCGGGGGATTGTACACGGGCAAAGCCTATCATGCCGCCCCATGGTTCTCCCTAAGCTAAAAATCCCACAGAAAGTTGTCTTTTGCTGACGTATTACCGCACAGATACGAAAAAGCGAAGCCGAAAAATCCTTCTCAAGCTTCGCTTTGCGTGATGATGCGATTGATCAATCTTTCAAGTAGTACTCGACGGTTGTGACCACTCGGACTTTCTTAATATGGGCAGTATTGCTGTCGCGATCATAAATGGAGAACTGCCCTTGGCTCGCGCGACGGATTTTGCCCAATGCCGATCCCGAATCCTTGGCAAACTTTTCCGCCACTTCGCGCGCATTGACCGTTGCCGTTTCGATCATCTTGGGCTTGATGTCGTTGAGCTTGGTAAAGGAATACTGTGTACGATAGCCATAGTCGGTGGCAAAGCTCACGCCCTGATCGATCAACTGACTTTGTTTGCCGATCAAAGCTCGGACCTTGTCGACGGCACTCGTTGCCACCGTCATCGTTTGCATCAAGGAATAACGATACGGACGTTTGTTGTCGCCGTAGGAGTTGGCTTGCGCGTCGTCCACGCTCGGTGTCGTGATCGTGATTTCTTCGGGCTTGATGCCGCCGTCCGTCAAAAACTGAGCAATTTGCTGCGCACGCGATTCAAGACGAGCGTTGACCGCCGGCAGGTCGTCGCCCATTTCGCGATAGGTCATGGGCCAGATCACGTAGTCGGCCATCACCTCTTCTTCGGCCAAGCCTTTGACCGTCACCACACGATCGCGGTCGACAAAGTTTTGGACACTGTCTGAGATTTGAGAACCCAAAAGCCCGAGACCGCACACGAGACCCACGGCCAAAACGACGGAACCTGCAAAGGATTTCTTTTCAGAGACGGGTTTGTTATCCATGTTTTTCTCTCCAATGTTCTGACAATCGGACAAAATTCGTTTCTTCTTTGACAAGTCTATGCCGATTGTCGGTAAGCGTAGGTTAGAAAAGCATTTGCAAATGTTTCTGATACTGCCTGCGTCATAAACTGCCGTTGCCGGTTTTATGATTGTCTGGTGTGAAAAAGAAGACTCCTCAAGGAAAATGATATGTCCGCATTCGAAAACCAAAAGGCGCGCGACCTCGAACTCCTCGACTCGATCGCGCGCGGCACCCACCCTGCCGTCACCTACCCCGATGCCGAAAGCGGCTTTACGAAGAAATTCCCCTGCACCGCTCAAAAAGAAGCGCTTTCCGACCAAATCGGCGAAATCGCCCTGCGCTACGCCGACGGAAAAGACGGTGAAGTTTGCGACATGGTCAAGCGCGCTCTCGCGGGCTGGGCCGACATTGTCGACACACAAAAAAGCGATCGTGAAGCGCGTGAACAAAAGCGCATCGCCAAGGGCTATGCCGGTCGCGATACCGCACTTTTAGAGGATAGCTTCCCCTTGCTGCAAAAAGCCGTCGTTGCCAACCCCAATGTCAAAGTCCGAGGGCTACACGCCGTCATGCAAGAGTACGGCGTTTACGATAACGATGTCGCACGAACCGTCTTTGGACTTGAGATGAAAGAATTGAAGATGCGAACCAACGATCCCGGCATCGAAAGCCTTTGCATCGAACAGCGTCGCCGCTTGCCGGCTCAGTCCGTGCTTTTAAATAATAGCTCATTTATGAGCTATAGCAAAGAAGAACAATTTGCACTCAAAAACCCCGAAGGCAAGGTTCTCGCTCGCTGGCAATGGGGTGAAGCCAAGGTCCTCGAAATCAAGGGAGCCGAATATTTGGCACTTCGACAAACAAACGGTTTGTGCGGCATATACGACACCGAAGGCCGTTGCGTCATCGCTCCCGTATTCAGACACTACTTCGTCTTTGATGATGTGCTTGAAGCCGTCAACTACGCAATGGATATTTGGTGCTACTACTCTTTTGAACATAAAGCGCCGATTCCGAGCAACCCTGACGGGTGCACATTGTCTGAAGCGATTCAAAAGCTCATGACACCCAACGTTGTATCCAGCGACTGGCAGGAGCACGTTCGCTCCGGCATGATTTTTGTCGAAAAGAAGCCCGATGAGATCAACTTCTACGAAATCATGGGTGTAAACGACGACTGCGTGGAATTTATCAAGGCCGATAACGAATACACCTACCAAAACGGCATCTGTACGCTTGCCACGCATGGCGCAGACATTGACGGCGTGAGATGGACACACCGAGCGATTCCGCAAATGGTCGACGGTCAGGTGCAACTTTGGGGTGACGATGAAACGCCAGCGTGCGTGCCTTGGGACGGCAAGCCCATTGTGGTTGATTCTGACAAGGCTCGTGCTCGAATTCTTGTCTTATCCTGATTCTCCAAAGCACCGATCGACAAAAATTAAAAGATCACATAGGAGCTGTTTTTGATGGAATTACACTTGAGAAAGACGCATTGGCGCAATCCGTGACCGGTGATCGTCATTTTGTCGGGGGCAGGACTTTCTGCCGAAAGCGGCATTCAGACCTATCGCAATCCGGCCAACGGTTGGAGCAAGAAGAATTGCGCTTGGCGCCTGCCAACACGAGCTTTACGCAAACTCTGCTCGGTGTTGCAAGCGTGTCTTTGCCACCCGAGCTTGAGCGCATCACCGAGATGATCCAAGCGCGTGTAGCTTTCTCGAAGCCGTCAAACTCGTAACGCATTCCTCACGCGTGCCCGAAACGCTTTATAACCAGCGTTTTGGGCAATTTTTATTCATTATCGTGTCGGTTTGTCCCCACGCCCAAAGGCGCTCCCCTACAATTGTGCCTATCGACGTTCACACGGACTTTTTATCATGGCTCGCACCAACAACAAAATCGGCCAGGCAATGGCTTATCTTGAAATCCTGCGACGCATTCCGCGTAATCGATGGATCACGACCAACGAATTGCACCGCAGTCTAGATCATGACGGCATCGAGATCGGTTTGCAGACGTTGCAACGCGCGCTTAAAGACTTTGTTGCCAACGATTCGCTCGGGATCGAATGCAATGACAAAGAACGCCCCTTCAGTTATCGCCAAAACGGTTTGGGGGCGTTTGAATTAAAGCTCACACCAAACGAAGCCCTCATGATGCGTCTGGTGGAGGAACATCTCAAATATCAAGTTCCCGATCGTTTAAAGCGCGACCTCAAGAGCTTTTTCGAAGCGGCCGGTATTGCTTTAGGCGAAAATTCCCGCTACATCAAAGAACGCGAATGGCTCCAAAAAGTGGCAGTCGTTCCCAATACTCTGCCATTTATAAAGCCCGACATTAAACCGCGAATCTTTCAGGCCGTGACCGATGCGCTCTTTAAAAATCACAAGCTGCAAATCACTTACGTCAACTCTTCGGGCAAAACGATCGAAAAAACCGTCTCTCCCTTGGGGCTTGTACAGCAAGACGTACGCATCTATTTGGTGTGCCAATTCGACGGCTACGACAACTACCGTCATTTGGCGTTGCACCGCTTGCAAGATGCACTCATCTCTGAGCACGAATCCATGCGTCCGGCCGGATTCTCCTTGAAAAAGTACGTTGATCAAGCCCCCTTTAATTACGACAGCCCGGACAGGAAGATGATTCGGTTGACTTTTGAGATTTCCGACCCCACTGCTGTCAGAAATCTTGACGAAACCTGGATGAACAAAACCCAAAACATCACCCCTATCGGCGACAGTCTCTGGAGGGTCGAAGTCGAGATCAAAGACTCGATTCTCTTGGACGGGTGGCTCAAAACCTGGGAAGACATTGCGGGCATTCGCAATGTCGTCAAAACCCCGATCGAGTAGCCCTTCCGACCAAGGCGACTTGCTGACCGAGTCGCCTTTCTTTTCGCTCGAAACCGCCGCCTTTCGATCCGATTGAGAGAATTTCGATAGGTTTCGGGCGAAATTGGAGCTTCATTGACGCGCCTCGCACTTAAAGTTCTCCTTACGAAATCCGAGAAACCGACTCGCTCTTTTGGGAGAACAAATATGCTCAAGAACTTTCTTTTAGTTGGCAGCCTGATGTCTGCCGTTGCGATGTCTACCGGTGCAGGCGCCGCCGACACAATCAAAGTGCGCGTTACGGCGGGAAAAGAAGTGTTGACCGCCACTTTGCAAAATAACGCCACAACGCGCGCCTTTGTTGCCAAACTGCCCTTAACTCTGCCCATGATGAACCTTTACGGTCGCGAGATGTGCTACCGCTTTAGAGAAGCGTTGCCTGCCGAAGAAGTCGGAACATTTGACTACGAAGTAGGCGACATCGTCTACTGGACACCGCGCCACAGTTTTGTGATCATGTATGAGCAAAACGGCGAAGTGATCGACAGCTTGCAAAAACTCGGACGCGTTGATTCCGGTGTCGAAGCTTTTGCCCGGATGGGCGACGTGTCCGTCAAATTCGAGCGCATCGAGTAAAGGTTCTGCCATGCAAAGAAGACTCATGGTTGCAGGAGGGCTGATGGGGGCGCTAACGCCTGCTTTTTTCTCATCTGTGGCAAACGCGGCCGATCACAAGCCCAAATGTTTGGTGATTTGGTACTCGAAATCGGGCAACACCGAAGGCATCGGGCGTATTTTGGCCGAGATCATGCATGCCGACACATTTACCATTATTCCGGAGCGCTTCTACGGGCGCGAGCGCCCCAAGATTTCGCAAGACGCCAAACGCGAGCGCGAAACCAAAGACTTTCCCAAACTCAAAGGGCCGTTGCCCGACGTCTCGCAATACGATCTTGTCTTTGTGGGGAGCCCCGCCTGGTGGTATGGGCTTGCAACGCCGGTGATGGCATTTTTGGATGCGGTCGACTTTAAGGGAACACGCGTTGCGGGATTCAATACCTACGGCGGCGACGGACATCTCTTTGCCCAAGAACTCAAGGCTCAGGCCAAAAACGCCGTGCTTCTCGGAACGGTCGGCTTTAACGGCACTTACGACACCGGTAGCGGAGAACAGCCCGACGGTTTGAGATTTCAGATGCAAAGGAAGGCGGAGATTGAGACCAAACTCAAGGCGTGGCTCACTGAGATTTTGCCCGAGAATCTGCGCTCCTGACCCGATTCTTTTCCTCTCTCGAAACCTTAGCCCGGCTCTCTTGTCGGGCTTTTTTTGTCTCGAATGTCCAGTTGTTCACATGCGTCATAAACAGACGCATCGACCTTTATCATGCCGAGTATCGAAAGAAACACTTCAGGGATACCGCCATGACCGCCACCGACTCCCCGACCTTTACGGTCACCATTTGCCGCCGCACCTACCCGCTTGACACCGAGTTCGTGACCCAAGACCTCTTTTGGGACGGCCTCGACACCTTTGGTGAAGTCAATCCCCAACGCGCCAAGTTGGCTAACCTATTCGCATTGTCCGACGACTATCGTCTGCGTATCGTTGCCGCTCAATCCCAAGGACTGACGCGCGAAAACGCATTGCTTTTGAGTCGCGACGCTTGTTTGCGCGTGCGCGAGTACATCAGTCAAAACGACGATGCCTTAAAGCACCTCTCGGGTAGAGCCTTGATTGCATTGGGTAAAAGCGATCATACAATTGCCGCCAATCTCATGGGCACACACAGCCCCTTTGACGAAGCCACGCGCAAAACCCTAGGGGCCGAACTCATCAAACATTACGCTCACCAACCGGTCTTTATGGTCAACGAAATCATTACAAACATGAACGAGACTGCGCGCAGACCGCGTTTTGTCTTGGCTCCCGAACCCGAGACAAGCGACAAGATTTCCGTTTCGTTTGTCCGATGCCAAAAAGATCGTGCGATGCTCAACTACGCCGGCAAACACTGTGCGTTGGATGCCTGCGAGGTCACTTCCATACTCGATCACCTGCTCAAGAACCCGGACTTCGTGCGCAACATTTCAAGTCTGTTGAACTACCCAGATATCGAAGTTCTGGAGTATGTGGCCGAACACATCGTCACCAATCCAAGACATCTCGAAAAGCTTCTCGATACGGGCAGTCGTCGCATCGGTCGTGCTGCTTTAAACAACGAAGCCGCCAACGGCGTCACGAGTCTGGCCGTTAAGGCGTTTCTGGGCACCGATGCCGCCTTGATCGACGAAATATTGACCGGTAACTACGACATTTTGCAAAACAGAATTGCCGGGCTCTATCGCGATGACAACGACTCTGCCATTCGAGAAGTCGTTGCGCGTTATGACCGGGAAGCCAAATCGCGCAATGCGTGGCTCAATAGCGACGAGGACGAGAACGAAGATGACGATGACGAAATCGGCACGGACCCGATGCCTGAAAACGGTATCTGCGGCATCGACGATGACGACGATCTGATCTACCTTGACGATCCAGACGCCGACGATGAACTCGAAGACGAAGATAAGGATGAGGACGACTCTGTTGAAGAAGACGACAAACCGATAAAACCGGCATTTGTCCTCTGACACCCGTTTCCCGGCGCTCGTTGCGACCAGCGTGATCATCCCCCTGACGCGACGGTTTGCAACGGGCGCGGGATCCTCTCTTTTTGTATTTTCAGATCAAAAAATGAACGACACGCGCTTGGAAACTTTGTTGGTCTTATTAAGCGAAAAACCCGCCGTCGGCGCGATGGCACTTCCGACGATGTTGGCAGCCCTTTCTCAACTGATGCGACTGCCCGGCACCTTGGACGACCAGAGAACGCTTTTGGCAGCATTTTTGCCTCACGATTGCGACCGCTATTTCGAAGGCTACCTTCAATCTCGCATTGCCAAAGTACGAGCATTTGTCAACGACAATACGATGCCCGAGGCCAAAGACGGAAGTGAAGTGCTTTTGATCGTCACCGCCATTGCCTTGGCAAAAAGCCGCAAATTGTTCGATCGACTGCGTACGGGACAAGACGTCCGTTTATCGGCTTGGGAGCGTTGTTGCTATTTGCCGCAACTCGAAAAGCTCGCAACCGACAACAATCCGGCGCAGAGCCTGATTGCCGCTTTGATCAAAGATGCCTCCGAGCAAACTGAAAAGAAACGTGTGTGGAAACTCGACTTCCCGGACAACGATTTGGGTAGCAAAAACTGTGAAGACGTTGCGCGCTTTTGCCATCGACTCGGCGTTGGTGTTTGGAATTGCGAAAAAACGCAAGACGACAAACTTTCTTTGGCTTTAACGCAAAGCGAAGGCTTTACCGAAACCTCGTTTTTGCGCTTTGTGACGGCACTTTCCGTACACGGGCGCGGGTGCTTTGCGGCCTACCCGGTCAAAGAGCTACCGGCTGGCACGGCTCGCTCCTACGAAACGTTTGAAGATCGAACGGTGGCGCTGCGCAAAGCCTCTTTAATCTCGGCATCTTCGTATGATGACCCGCTCTCGATTTTCTTTCAACCGCTAAACGTGTACTTTGCCCACGAGACCGAACTGTCGTTACCGTGCTTTTCTGCACGCTTAACGCACCCGGCCGCGAAAGACGTATTTAAACATTTCCACACACATGAAAAGTTGCCCGTCAATGATCGCCCTCAAAAGTTTGTCGGCCAGACGGATTTGACCTTGTCGCAAGCGTTTGAATTTTTCTTCGCGCATGCCGAAACCGCCTGCTGTCGATTGCCGATCGTGCTACAAACGGTTGCCAATCTCCTGGAATACGGTCACGCCGAGAGTTTCGCGGCCGAATTTCTGTTGCAGATTTTGGCTGATATGTCGGGATTTGACGAACATCTCCAAACAGAAACGGGGCTTCAACATTGGCTGAAATCCGACTGCAAAGATTGGGGCAACGCATTTAACTTGCTCGATTTACCTTGCAAAACATTGGCTTCTGCGCTTATCTTGTCAAAACTTCGCATTCAAAGCGAAGCCGTGATTCGTGCCACCAAGCCTGCGGATGCTTTCAACCAAGACAAGTTAAAAGCCATCCGTTCGCTTTTCAACACTGCCCAGTTGCCCAACGCGCAAGACATTGCCCGCACAGCATTTCGCTTGTTGTCGGATAAGGGTCGCATCGTGCGCAAAATCACACCGATCGCAGATGCAAGTCTCACAAAGCTCGAACGTCTGGTGCATCGCGTCGGCGCCATGATCACGGCACCGATCGATTCAACCGGTGCGCGCTATCTCACAACGGGATTGCTTACCGAAACGGGAGAGCTACGTTTTATGACGGCACTTTCAGCCTACCTGCACGGATTTGTGAAGGTTGACGCCCCGAAGAGACTATTGGACGACGGCGACATCGATTTTCGTTACGCTTATATCGGAGGCTTCATGCAAGCCTTGCAAACCAAATCGGAAGCCAATATCTTCAATTTTGCTGTTGAAGCCGATCCCTTGGTCTACTACATCCTTTCCAACAGAAAGCTTGCCGAGATGCAACAAGCAGACGAAACAAAAAAGGTGGTATTGGATACCATATTCGACTCCCAACCGACGAGCGTTGCCGACAGGCAAACGGCGGAGTTTCGCAAAGTTTACGTCAAACAACAGTTCGAGGAAATCCGGCAACGAACACAAGCGGGTATCGACAAAGTGAATGCTATGGACAGTTTGAGTGACCTGTAGAAACAAGCACCAAGAAAGAATAGACTTTCGTTTTCATCACATTTTTCGGAGGCAGTTCATGTCCGAAGCAAATACTCAAGCCGTTCCCGAATCGTTTGCGAACATGGTCAAATCGTTTTACGGTTGTACCGGCGGCAACATTTTTAGCCCTGTGTGGATTTGTGGGTTTGAATGGGGTGGCGGACACGATCCCGAATCACCCTATCCTGTATCAGCATTCTATCCACTGTCCTTTGAAGCACTCCATTACTGGAACGGCGATTTATTTCGACGCAATTTTTGGGAGTCAAAAAGTCCCTTTTGTCGTGCAGTCATCAAATTATTGATGGGACTACAAGATAACGGATACAAACCAAATACATATTCAAGCCAAGTTCAAAGATGGCAGGACTACAATTTGACCGGGCCGAACGGATTGGCAATGGTGCTCAATACCTACCCGATTTCTTTTGCCGGCCGCAACACCGCGGCCAATAGTTGGGAAAACCAATATCAAGTTTGCCTGCCTGACGGTAGCATAACGAAACTGTGTAACTGGTCTCATTTGGAGAGTTATGAAAAATATAAGGGGTATGTTATCGACAACCGTCGGATAATATATACCGCCGAACGCGAAAAGCGCACGCCTAAAGTCATCATCTGTTGTGGAAACGAACGCTTCGCAGAGCTTTGGGGAGCCCCATCCCAAGTGTCCGGACAGTTTTCCAGCAATGATGATGGCGCTTCCCCGGACTGCGTTTACTTTTGGCTGGACAACGGTGAAAATCGTCCAGAAACATTGCTGATGCGCATTCCCTTCCCCGGTTATCAGTTGAAGGCGGACGATCAATTCACAAGAATTACTCGAAAAATTTGCGAGTTGTGTAAAGAAAAGTTCGGGAAAGATTGGCTGTTAGATTGGTCATCAGTTGCTAAAGAAAAGATTGTCTCAACGAATGAAAACACCTCTTTAACTAAGGCTGCGGATAGTGTTAGCGAAGGAATCACATTACTCTACAAGTCCGTGGAGTCTCTAACCGAACGTATCCGTTTACTCAATGGCGTCGACGAAATACTTGTCAATATCAATCAAGAATTGCAAGAAAATTCACATCACTTGTCCTGCATCGATCGCCAATTGCAAGCTGAGTGCAAAAGCTGTCGCGAAGTCGCCGTTTCTGAACTTGGGAGATTACAAGAATTACAGGACAAGCTACTGAAACTTCAACATGAAATCGGAAAACTTGCTGTGAATCCTTACCTGAAAAAGTAAATTTTCTAAAACAGAAAAAGCGAGTGGCATCTCATCGAGTCCTCGCTTTTTCCTACTCTATCTGACAAATTTCGAAAAGGGCATCAATTGAAAATCGGACGTACAAAGAAATGCACTAACGCTGCAATGATTTCCGGTTCGACGTACTCAACCCCACTAATGGAAACAAGGTGGGTAGAGGATCTGATGTCTCGACCTTCATAGACAGCGCCGTCTCTAATACTCGCAACCTGTGCAGAGGTCGTTTCCACACGACCCTTATATACCTTTTCTCCCTTGACGAATCCAAGCTGAGCACTCGATGTTGCGACACGATCCCTGTAAATTTTGCCGTTTTGAACAAAGCCAAGTTGTTTCGATGACGTAGCCACACGCCCCGAATAAATCTTGCCTCTATCTACAAGACCCAATTGTTTGCTCGAAGTCACGGTGTCCGCGTAAAGTCCACCTTTTTCAAAAATAAATTTCGTCATATTTACTCCTTACAAATCAAGGTAATTCCAAACAGGCTCGCCGGAAATCGTATGCGGCGATGATTAAATCGCTTAATGCTGCTGTCACGGCAGTACCTTCAAAATTTGATGCCTTTTCAAACACAATTTTGTATCTCGTGTCAAAAGCCAACCCTGTCTTCATCCAACCTAATTTATCGCCCTCTGACAACTCTTCGGCAAACGAGCCAAATTCCTTGCCCTCATACTCAAAGGTAGCAGGATGGAACCAAAACAGTTTTAGCTTTTCCTTAACCACCTTATCAAAATTCGCAACTGCGATTGCATATTTTTCGTTTGCCAGCATCTGATCCAAACTCAAATCAGACATTGCTTCAGGACGATGACACCAAGTATTAAGTTTGATCGTACAGACAATTTTGTTCTTATCTTGTCCGGGCGTAAGCACTACAGGGAAAGTGTCATCTTTATTTTTCTTGTTATACCTGACGTGGAAGCCGCCGTTACCGGTATTACGTTTACACCAGAAATCGATCTCTGGGCGAATCGCTCTGATCTTATTGAGAATGTTGGTGTGCAGTTTATCAATCAGTGCGTAACGATCAAGTTCCTGATCGCCGGAACCGGTACTGACGCCCGTTACGGAAGAACTGTCCAAGAACTTCTTGAGCGTCATGGCAAAATCTGCGTTTTTATTTTGATTGGCGTGGTTAGCCGTTTGACTCAGAAGCGTCAGCAACTGAATAATGTCATTGCGATGCTGGCGTAAATAGGCGTCATTTTCACAAATCGAATTGACAACCTCCGTCCATTCAATCGTTTCATTTTCCGAGACCTTCATCGCGACATTTACTTTCAGAGCAGTACCTGCGTTCCACTGAGTAAAATCTGGCTGAGACGATAAAAGTTGATAAATCTTCGGATAACAAACCTGAATAGCCACAATGGCAAAAGTAATGATCTTTGCATCCGACGTCGTTGCAAACGGATCTTTTTCAGGATTGCATTTACGGATGCAATCCAGCAATGACAATGTATTGATGAGACGTTTGATCGAGCGGGGATTCTTGCCTACGGAAGACACGACGATCTTTGTAAAGACGTCTTTAACACGCGGATCTTCACGTTCAATACCGTCAATAAAGTCAATGCGTTGCAATGCATCAAGCACGAAATTCATTGGGCGATAATTATTGACCGGTAAAGAAAAAGGAACCTGAATAATCTTGTCAAAGAACGAACGGAATTCGCGTTCATTTTTATCCGTCAATTCACCGAACTTAGGCTTCAGTCCCTTTACAACAACGTCGTAGTCAATCGCCAGAACGAAAATACAACGATCCAACGTGAAAATATTTTTGAGAAGTTCAAGGATTTCTACAGCTACGGGCGGATTAAGACGATCAAGATCATCGATAAAAACAAGAACGCTTTCCTTGCCACTATCCTGAGTGCGACTGAGAATGCTTTCCTCGAGAACCGTTTTGAGTTGCTCCAATTCCGAGGGACGATTCGTCCCAAACCCATCAAGCACATCATCGACAACACCGGTTTCACTGGTAAACATCCCCAAACCGGCCTTCATGGTCGCACGACTGAATTTATCAAAGAAGCGCCCCACCTTTTCCTTCATTGAAGGAGCTGCAAGAGAGCCCACCAACTTCTGAAGAATCTTGATAATAGTCACTTCCGGGGAAGCCAACATGGAATATTCCCATGTATTGACAGTGACGCCGATAAACTTGCCTTTATCTCCGCACAAACGTTGCTCCAACTTATTCATGAGAGATGTTTTGCCACTACCCCACTCGCCTTGAAGGGCAATCGTAATAGGCGCATCGGAATTCTCAATAAAACGAATCAACCCGTTGACATAATGTTCTGTCCCAAAATCATTGAGTGGCACTTTGAGCGGATTATCAGCAAGAGATGATTTTTTCATGGTCATTTCCAAATAATTTTTTTGAATATCAATTACCCACAAAGGATAAATTTTTACTATTTTAAAGATCGAAATTTAGGATGGTATTACGCAATTACACCAATAAGAAACTTCAAATTTTCGTATCGTGAATACAACGGAATCGTATCGTTATGAAGCCTGCCCGTGCTTTGAACGCGCCCTCTTTTTCTTCACCTTCTCGGGGTCGAAACATCGTTTGTGCTCGCGTACAATTTGTGCTTTCGATCCTCTTTCTTTATTGCCGCCCCTATGTCGATTGCATCCAAAACCTTCTTCGCTTCCTTTGTTTGTGCTCTTTCTATCATCGCCGCTAGTTCTGCACAAGCGCGCGTTTGCGTGGTTTATAACGCCGACACCCAAGGCTGCAACAAGGGTGACGAACTTCTCTACCTGCCGCAGCGTTACGGCAGCGAACAGTTGCCGATCGACTTTATCGCCAAAAAGTGCGACATGACCAAACCCTTTGCCTGGACCAAGGGCGGCGTCACCTGCATCTATGCCGGTCAAAAGGAAGTGGTGGAAGGTGCCGTGGAATTGCAAAAGCGCGCGTACGCCAAGATCTACAACGAAGCCAAAAGCGGCACAGACAAGAGTTGGGTCAAGATGGGAGACGACGCCTATTGGCGCGTGGTGACGCGCTCGCACGGTGAAGCCATTCAAATCGGGGATCGTGTCAAACTCTTTGAGCGTCAATGCCGCCACGACGCCGACGGCAAAGAGCATCCTTCCGAAGGTTATGTCGATGCGGGCTTTATCGATTCGATCACCAAAGATCACTATATCTATATGATCAAGGCACCCTACGGATCAGAAATCGAAGTCATTCGCCCCAACGATCACGGTTACCTCATGGCAGAACGCCTGCCCGGGCGCCGTTAATTAACGAGAACGCGCCAAAAAGCCTTGAAAGCGCTCGTCTAAGAATGCACGGTTGGGCGCAACGCGTTGCGCCGTCAAATCAATACGTTTTCCATCAATGGCCTCCAAAAAGTCGAGCAAGGCTTGCGTGCCTGCCTTGGCTTTGAGCTCTCGGGAAATCGCCACCAAACCGTCGGCGCTGATGCCCAAAAGGTCCTGGTCGTAGGCGGTGTGCAAAAACGGGTTAAGTGTTAAGCCGTTTGAGACGCGCGTGCGAAAAGCCTCGTAGTCGGCCCAAGGCATGATATGCGCAGCCTGCACCAATGAGGGCACCGAGCAGCCCGAAATCACGCATGCACCGCCAAAGTTGGCCAAAACGGCAGCACGGAAATAGTTTTGGTTGACGCGTTGTTTGACAGTAATGAGAACTTCTCTGCCATCGGGCAAAATTTCTAAGACAGGTTGGTCAACCTTGGTATCTGCGGGGATCGAATCAACGCCTAAAAAGTCCGTTGCCCAGCCGTTTTGTTCAGCATAAGTCTGAATCTGTCCGTAGAGATCCTCGATGTCGGAATCCTCAGAACGAAAGTCGTTCCAGACCTTCTTATCGAGAACACCTCCATTAGCAAAGCCTTTGTGACCGAGCGCTTGCGCCTCCTTGTCCAATGCGGCGAAGTTGGCAAGCTTAAAAGTAACCGATCCCACAGTGCGATCCAACACCTTAGCGAGCGCCTGAATCTGGGGATTGCGCTTGTCGATTTTGCTGTAGAGCGTCACTATGTAGAGTCCCAAAGCCATCGTGAGTTCGGGAACCGTCCAGTTTCGTCCTGTAGTTCGCGTGGAAATTTTCTCGGTCATCGCGTGCGTCCTCAATGCGTGCGAACCATTGTAGCCGGCAGCCCGGCTACATCGCCAGTATGCGAACTTGCGAGAACCGCAGTGCCAATCGGCTTTCTCATTAAAGTTTGTTTGCGATCCCTTACCCTGAACATTGGTGCTTGCATAGACAAGCGAACGTGTCAAAAATAAGAGCAAAAAGTCTGTCGACAGTGTTCCCAGAATTTCTGAGAACAAACCCTAATTCCTACCAAATTTGTCGTCAAACCAATTCAAATATGCTAACGTGAGCTATACAGAAATACCTAAGCGATTCGACTTAGAAAACTCTGTTCAGGTGTTCTTTCGACTTCCCTTCATTTGCGTCGAAAGAACGCTTCAAATACCACTAACCTATTAAGGTAAAAACATGCAGCTTAAGCACAAAATTATCGCTGGCGCCGTCGCCGCCGTTTCCGGTTTCGCCGTTGCAGGCTCCTTGCCCAACATCGCTGTTTTAGCAACGGGCGGTACCATCGCCGGTGCCGGCGCCTCTGCCACCGGTTCCTCTTACAGCGCCGGTAAGGTCAGCGTCAACCACTTGGTTGCCGCCGTGCCGGAACTTGCCAAGATTGCCGAAATCACGCCCAAGCAGATCGTTCAGATCGGTAGCCAGGACATGACCGACGACGTTTGGCTTAAGCTCAACAAGTCGATCCAGGCTGACTGCAAGAAGTTCGACGGCTTCGTGATCACGCACGGCACCGACACGATGGAAGAAACCGCTTACTTCCTGAACCTGACCTTGAAGTGCAACAAGCCCGTGGTTCTCGTAGGCGCCATGTTGCCCTCTACCGGTTTGGGTGCCGACGGTCCGCGTAACCTCTACAACGCCGTGTTGACCGCCGCAACGAAGGAAACCGCCAAGTACGGTGTCGTCGTTGCCATGAACAACATCGTTGTGGGTGCTCGTGACGTTATGAAGAGCAACACCGTGCAGCCCGATACGTTTATCGCAGGCAACTTCGGCAAGCTCGGCACGATCTTTAACAACAAGGTTGAATACGAATCCACGAACTTGCGTGCTCACACCACCAAGACGCCTTTCGATGTTTCCAAGCTCGAATCGTTGCCCAAGGTCGGTATCGTTTACACGCACGGCGGTGTTGAAGGCATCCAGGCCCAAGCTTTGGTCGATGCAAAATATGACGGTATCGTCAACGCCGGTGTCGGTAACGGTAACATCCACAAGTCCATCTTCCCGATTTTGGAAAAGGCCGCTAAGGACGGTATCGCAGTTGTTCGCAGCTCTCGCGTTCCGACCGGCGCCACCACCAAGGACGCCGAAGTGGATGACAACAAGTACGGCTTCGTGTCTTCCGGCACTTTGAACCCGCAGAAGGCTCGCGTGCTCTTGCAGTTGGGTTTGACGAAGACCCACGACTACAAGAAGCTCCAAGAGTACTTCGACAAGTACTAATCGGTTGACGAGCGCTTGATTTGCTTCAGGCGCTTCAAACCCCAAGTACGAAACTGCCTTGAGTCTTTCGGCCCAAGGCAGTTTTATTTTATCCGTCGTTTTTGTAAAAATTAAATGCTTCGCTCAGCCACCGTTTCCGGGTGCTCTTTCAAACGCAAGAAGTTGACAATCGTCCAAAGCCCGATGGTCGAAAACCCGAACACGATCAAGGCCGCCCAGTAAAGGTTGCCAGAGCCGTAAAGAAACGGCACTACGACGGCCGAACAAAGCGCAAAAAATACCGTCTGCATGAAGTTTTGCACAGAGCTTGCCATGCCGCGCGACTTCGGGAAAAAGTCCATCAACATCAAGGACATGCCCGGACGCACGATACCGATACCGATCGTATAGACAAAAAGGGGCATCACGGCATAAGGCATCGCGTGCATGAAGTCCGTCATCATGGCAAAGCCCGAGAAAACGGCGGCTGCCGCCAATACCATAAAGCCGATACGAATTGTCATGGCGGTGCCGAATTTCACAGCCATGCGTGTGGACATCCAGCTTCCGACCACAGTGCCTGCAATCATCGGCAAAAAGAGCATCCAGAATTCGTCGACTTCAAGACCTGCCACATTCACGCACCAGTCGGCGGCACCGGCAATAAAGACGCCCTGCCCCAAAAAGCACAGCGACAAGGCCAAGTTTCCGATCTGAAAAGCTTTGTGCGTCAAACTGCGTTTGTAGCCTGCTGCTAAACCGGAAATGCTCACAGGCGTGCGCTTGTCCTTCGGTAGGCTTTCCGGCAAGAAAATCATGCACAAGACGGCCAATGCGGCACTGATTGCGGTCAAAGCCACAAAGTGACTGTGCCAGCCCAAATGTTTGGCAAAGTAGCCGCCCAAAACAGGCGCAATTGCCGGACCGAATCCGAAGACCATGGCAACGTAGGCCATCAATTTTTGTGCTTGCACGCCGCCGTAGAGGTCGCGAATCACGGCCATGCCGACCACCATGCCGCAACCGGCAAAAAGACCCTCGCAAAATCGAAAGAAAATGAGCCAATCCAAACTCGGAGCAAGCGCGGCACCGAGGCTTGCCACGGCAAAAAGTACAAAGCCCGCCACCATCGTAGTCTTGCGCCCGATAATGTCGCTGATCGTGCCGTAAAAAAGCGTCATTAAGGCAAAGCCCGCCAAATAGGACGACAAGGTTTGCTGCACGGCTTCCAAAGATACGCCAAAGACTTGCGTCATCTCATGAAAACTCGGCATATACATGTCGGTCGCAAAGGGGCCGATCATGGAACACGCGGCTAAAAGCCAGGTAAGAATGTGAACGTTGACTTTTGGAGTGGAGAATACTGCTTCAGACATACTTGCTTTAGAGTGAACAATGATTCAGTGCGCATTTTGACCGAAATTTTGTCATTTTGTCTCCGTCAAAAGAAGTAGATGTTCGTAACAATGTACGACAAAACGACGAAAGCCTTGTGTCTTTGGATTCGGACACAAGGCTGTGTGCGTTGAGCTGACTGCAAACGCTTAGTCTTTGAGCAGTTCGGGCTCAGGCTTGCGGCCAAACCACTTTTCGAAAATCTTGGCAAATTCGCCGTTTTGCTTGATGGTGGTCAAGCCGCGGTTGATCTGGTTCAAAAGTTTCGTATTGCCCTTCTTGACGGCAATGCCCAAGTCTTCGCGCGTCAGAGCCACGGGCAGAGACTTCACCTTGCCACGACCGGCCGTGGTGGCGTAGTAGTCGTTTGTCGGGATGTCGTTAACAACAGCGTCCACACCGTCGTTGCGCAATTCCAAATAGCATTCGTTCAACTGATTGAAGATACGCACCTTGGCGTCTTTGATCTTGCGCGAAGCGGCTTCGCCGGTCGAACCGATCGAGACGGCCAAACGCTTGCCTTCCAAGTCTTCGGCCTTGGTGATGGTGGTGTTGTCAGCATTGACCACAATACCCAAGCCAGCAATATAGTAGCGGTGAGAAAAGTCCACGCTCTTGGCGCGTTCGGGCGTGATCGTAATGTCGTTAATCGCAATATCGATGTTGCCGGTCTTTAAAGCCGGAATCAAACCGTCGAAAGCCAAATTCTTGACTTCCACCTCAAAGCCTTCGGCCTTACCGATGGCGCGGATGATATCGACGTCGTAGCCCACGTACTGACGAGTTTCAATGTCCTGAGAACCGAAAGGCGGGTATGCCGCATCCATACCGACGACGAGCTTCGGTTGTTTTTTGGCCCAAGCAGGAACGGTGGTTAAAGCGGCTGAGGCAATCACGCCGGTTAAAAAGGTTCTCTTCTGCATTTGTCTTTTTCTCTTGTTAAGTTGTTGTGTTTCTCGTGCCGAAATTCTTCGGCGATGGAGGACAGATTTTAACGGGGCAAACGCCGCATTGCTAAATATTGGACCGAGTGAAAACCTGGTATTACAACCTGGCTCAAACGGACACAAGAAATTTCCGGCGTTAGTTGATGCGACAGAGCGTTATCGTACTTTCTTATCCGAATCGCTTTGTTCATCCCGACGACCACTCTCGTTTGCGCCAACCTCTTGGCTTTTTGCTATTCTCTCCTTCACGAAAAAACACATCAGGGAGAAATTCAAAATGGCTCAACATCCTTTAGCCGATTTGATCCGCAACACCGGTTCCGTCGTGATTGACGGCGCCATGTCCACGGCACTTGAAAAAGCAGGTTGCGACTTAAACGACAAGCTTTGGAGCGCACGCGTTCTCATTGAGCAACCCGAAAAGATTCGTCAGGTGCACATCGACTATTTCGAAGCCGGTGCCAATGTCGCCATTACCGCGAGCTACCAAGCCACCGAAGCCGGTTTCAAGGAACGCGGTTTCGATTCGGAAAAAGCATACGAACTCATTGCCCGCTCCGTCACGCTTGCCAAGGAAGCACGTGCAGAATTTTTGACACGCCACCCCGAACTCGACCCCAAGTCGTTGTTGTTGGCAGGTGCCGTGGGGCCGTACGGGGCATATCTCGCCAACGGCGCCGAATACACGGGCGACTATCACTTGACGGATGACCAATACCGCGCATTTCATCAGTTGCGCATGAAGGCTTTGGTCGAAGCCGGTGCCGACTTCCTTGGCATTGAAACACAAGCCAGACTCGACGAAGTCAAAGTGATTTTGTCGATGCTCGAAGACTTGGACGCCTCTGCTTGGGTCACGTTTACCTTAAAGGATAGCGGCCACATCGCCGACGGTACGCCCATTGAAGAAGTCTTTGCCGTGTGCGGCAACCACCCGTTGGTCGATGCCGTCGGCATCAACTGCATCAAGCGCGAAATGGTCGCCGAAGCTTTGGAGCGCATTGCGTCCGTCACCGAAAAGCCCATGATCGTCTATCCCAATTCTGGCGAAACCTATGATCCGACCACCAAGTCTTGGCATCACCCCGTTTCGGGGCCGGGCTGGGATAACTTCGTGTCCAAATGGAAATCCATGGGGGCGGTGTGTTTGGGCGGTTGCTGCAGAACGCTGCCTTCGGACATCGTGCAGATTGCCAACTTGATGAAGGCCGCGAAGTAATGTCCGCCTACGTCGGCCGCTTCGCCCCGTCTCCGACGGGGCCGCTTCACTTCGGAAGTCTCGTGTGCGCCATGGCAACCTATTTGGATGCCAGAGCGCACGCGGGCACGTGGCTTGTGCGCATCGAAGACATCGATCCGCCGAGAGACGTTCCCGGGGCCGACGTCGACATTTTGAACACCCTTGCAGGTTTCGGCATGCAAAGCGACAAAGACGTCGTTTGGCAGTCCGATCGTTATGCGCTCTATGAAGCTGCACTCAAAACGCTTCAACAAAATCACGCTGTCTATGGGTGCGCCTGCTCTCGCTCCGAAATTCAGGCGCAAAACAAACAACTAGGGTTACCCGCCGGCGTCTATCCCGGAACGTGTCGCACGGGCACCGGCGATCGTGCCGTGCGTGCATGGCGATTTTTGACAACGGATACCCCGGTCGAATTCACCGATCGCATTCAAGGGCAGTATTGCCAAAATGTCGAAAAAGAAGTGGGAGACTTTGTCGTGAAGCGCGCCGACGGGCTTTGGGCATATCAGTTGGCCGTTGTGGTGGACGATGCTCTTCAAGGCGTCACGCACGTGGTGCGCGGTGCGGATTTGCTTGACAACACGCCTCGTCAGATTCTTTTGCAAAAGGCGCTCGGCTACCCTACTCCGGTATATATGCACATTCCGATTGTGACGGACGCCAACGGACAAAAACTCTCCAAACAGACCAAAGCCAAGGCGGTCAGTTGCGCCGATCCCCTGCCCGTATTGGAAGCTGCGTTCGAATTCTTGGGATTTCAAAAAATAAGCGCCAAGAGTCTTGACGCTTTTTGGATGTCGGCCGTCGATTGCTGGGCCGAACGTTTTGTGTCGAAATAGTTCGACTCAGTCTTCCCAGGGAATGGGATTGGGAAAGACCTGATCGACAAGCGAGCGAATCAAAATGATTTCGTCGTCAATCGGAGCGCCGAAAGTGGGAGAAGTCCCTACACCGGTTTTTGCCGTCACGGAATAACGAATGCCTTTGCCTTCGCGTGTATATTCCATCGTAGCACTTTGAATGCGAGAGCCGACCCAGTCGCCCATCTTGGCGGTAAAACGCACGCAAAGCTTGCAGTCTGCGTTATCGAGATCGTCCACGGCCTTGACTTTAAACCCCTTTTCTTCCAAAACGCTTTGCACCTGCAAGCTCAGCCCTTCTGCCGAAGCGGGTTCGGTAAGCAGGCACACCTTCGAGTTACGAGTATTGTCAAAACGATACTCGTAAGGGCTGTGGCCGGTTGTCTGGCACCCGGCTAAAAGCACAGTGGCAAAACAAGCTAAAAGGATAGTGGGACGCATAATCGTTAAAGTCAATCGGTATTCCCGAATTTTGTTTTCCAATCGTAGCAGTTTTTAGCCGAGGTTGCGCGTCTTTTCATGCGACGTCTGAAAGCAAAATGCCCTGCTCCTCGGCTCTTTTCTGTTAATGGGTTAGAAATTTTTGCACTATGCCATGCGCGTCAAAGTCGTTAAGTGCGCAACGGCAGAACGCGCCAACGACCGAATGTTATAGCCGCCTTCCAAGATACTCACCACGCGATCGGCGCAAACAAGCTTGGCCACACGCATGATTTCCATCGTCAAATACGAATAGTCAAATTCCGTCAATTTAAAAAGCGCTTGCTTTTCGTCGCGGTGGGCGTCAAAGCCGGCCGAGAGCAAAATCAAATCGGGCTTAAATTTCAAAAGCTTCGGAATCCACTCGTCGTTGATCATGCGAATGACGTCGCTACCCTCCGTGCCTTCGGGCATCGGAGCGTTCACAATATTGCCGGCCGTGGCTTCCGGTAACCCGTACGGGAAAGCCGTGTCCTGATACAGGCTAAAGAGCTTAATGCGCGGATCGTTTTTGACGATATCTTCGGTGCCGTCGGCGCGATGCACGTCGATGTCAATGATGGCAACGCGCTGCAGTCCCAGATTGTCCAATGCGTGAAGCGCCGCACAAGCCACGGAATTGATCAGACAAAAGCCGTGTGCGAAATTGCGTCCGGCGTGATGTCCCGGCGGACGCACGCAAGCAAAGGCGTTTCTCAAAGAACCGGAGCACACCTGACGCACCGCTTCGATGGCGGCACCGGCGCTTTTCATGGCTGCGGTAAAACTCAGTTCGTTGACTTCGGTATCGACGCTTAGTTTTTCAGGGGTGTGCGTCGCCGATTGACTCGTGGCGCGCAGTTTTTCCACGTACTCGGCATCGTGCGCACGCAAAACATCTTCAAGCGTCGCTTCTTGGCTCGGAAGCGGCACCACGCACCGCGTCAAGCCGGCGGCGATCATCTGATCTTCGATGGCTTCGATGCGTTCAGGCCTTTCGGGGTTGTCTTCCCCTTGCTGGTAGGTCTGACATAGGTCGTGCGTAAAAAATCCTGTGGGCACTGATTTCGCCTCATTTCGTTCTTCTATCCGATTACTTTACTGCGTTTTACCGATCTGTGCAAAAGTTTCGACTGCTTCGTTTACAAATTCTTTGCGAGCCCCCTACCCCCGACAGACGGTAGCCGAACAAACGAGCCCCACCTACAATGCCTGACAGCAAAATCGTCGGTGGCGCAAATATGCCGATCGACAGAAAAATGCGGCTTCGGCTCGCAAGGAGAAAACACATGCAACGTCGCGATCTTTTGGGCACCGCCTTCGGTGCCGCAATGACAGCCATTCCTGCCGTGCACGCCAGCGTCACGGACAACTTCGGAGACAAAACCCGACCGGTCGACACCAAAAATGCCGCGCTCGGCTGGGGTACGGGTACCGTGAAACCGTTGGAAATCAAGGGGTGCAAAATTGGCGAAGGCCGCCCCAAACTCATTGCACCGACCACGAGCAAAACGCCCGACGATCTCTATGCCACGGTAAAGAAATTCGCCGGTATGGCTCCCTTGGACATGATCGAAGTCCGCATCGACTACCTCGGCAAATTGCAGCCCGCCCAATACGCCGAAATTACGCGCAACGCCTACAAAGCCGCCGGTAACAAGATCGTGCTGGTCACGCTTCGCAACGGCACCGACGGCGGTCCGTTTGTGGCCGACGACAAATATTACGGCGACGTTTACCGCGCCGTGATCGAATCGGGTGCGGCCGACATCATCGATCTGGAGCTCTTCCGAGACGCTGCCATGATTCGTGCTTTGGTCAAAGCCGCGCACGCCAAGGGTATAAAGGTCATTATCAGCGATCATGAGTTTAAGTTCACGCCCGACGAAGGCGAAATCGTTCGTCGCCTATTGCTTGAACAGGAATTCGGTGCTGATATTCTCAAAATCGCCGTCATGGCGCTCTCGCCCGAAGATGCCCTGACGGTCATGTCCGCTACGGCCAAGATGCGTCATTACTACACGGATCGCCCGATGCTCACGATGGCCATGGGTAAGTGGGGTGTGTTGACGCGCATCACCGGCGAAGGTTTCGGTTCGGACTTGACCTTTGCTTCTGTGGGCGGCAAAGCCAGTGCTCCGGGGCAGATTCCGGCCGAAGATTGCTTGACGGTCCTTGAAACGTTGCACAAAGCCATGAATCCGTAATCTTGGGTTTGTCCCGATAGCGAAATCCTCGTTTGCCCTGAGAAGGCCGACGAGGATTTTTCGTTTGTGTCGCACAGCTTCAAACCAACTCGCAAAAGCACGCGCAAAGCGTCTCGATCGGTTAACATTACCTTTCGTTTTGACCGTTTCTTTTGTTTTCAAAACCCATGCAGCAGAATTTTTCCAGAAGAGACCTTTTACTCGGTGCCATGGCGCTGTCGTTGCCGACCGTTTCTTTGGCGGCACCCACGAAAAATTTTGCCCAACGTGCCGATGTGCAGAAGTGGGCCAAGCGCATTGCGCAGCAAGAAAAGCTTCCCTATCGTTGGATCATCGATAACCTCGCCAAGGCCAAGCACATCCCGACCAGTGTGCGCATCATGGATCAGCCGAGATTGACGGCCGGCAGCAAACCCGACGACTGGTTTGCCCATCGCAAAAACTTCATGAATGCGGTTCGCGTCAATGCCGGGCTTGAATTCGTCAAGAAGCACCGCAAAACGATTCTTGCCGTTCAAAGGCAATACAAGATTCCGGGGGCTGTGGTTGTCGCCATTATCGGGATCGAAACGATCTTCGGAAAACGCCAGGGCGACTATCGCGCTTTGGATACCTTGACCACCCTATCCTTTGACCACAAGCGTCGCGCCGACTTTTTCCGTAAAGAGTTGGTGAGTTACCTAAAGCTTTGTCGCAAAACCAAGGCCGATCCGGCCGTGATGAAGGGTAGCTTTGCGGGCGCAGTCGGCATGTGCCAATTCATGCCTTCCAACATCTTGGCTTACGGTGTGGATTACGACAAAAACGGTCGCATCGATTTGAACAATTCGGCAGCCGACGCCATTGCCTCGGTGGCCAACTATCTTGTCAAACACAACTGGCAAAGCACGCTTCCCATCGCTTGGGAATGCGAAGCCACGCCGGCGCTCTACCAGCGCTTAAAAGCGGGCGGTGGCAAAACGCACACCACGCTTGCCAAAGCCAAGGCTGCCGGCGTCAAGCTCAAAGAGTCGGCATTGGTTCCCGGTCATACCCCCGTGATGCTCATTCAGTTGAAGTCCCCGCAACAGGACACTTGGCGCTTGGGTACGGAAAACTTTGCCGCCATCATGCGCTACAACCGCTCCTACTTTTATGCCGAAACCGTGCGTGAACTTGCCATGGCGTTAATCGAAGCCGATCCGGCTTTGGCTGGTCCCATGAAGCTTGCCAAAGACACGCCGCATCAAGTCATTGAGGGCGACAATGTGCCCGCGACCGAAACGTCGCAATCGGTACAAACGCAAGCGCCGAAGCAGTCTCAAATTCGTGAAACGGTCGAAGACGTTCAAACGCCTCAAAAGGCCCCTGAAACGCCGCAAAGCACACCGCAGCCCGTCAGTCAGGCTCCGACCACGTCCGAAGGCGTACGCATCGATTTGACGCCGCAAGAAGCACCTCAGACGTTGACGCAACCGTCTGGCTCGACACGCAGCAATTTCATTCGTGAAACCGAAACCGTGATCGACTCGCAGCCCGTCAAGCGCTTGCCGGAAAGCCCCCTGCCCGAACCCGGCAGCACCTATGCACCGTCACCGGCCCCGGGAGAGCCCACGGTCTATGCCATTCCGGACTATTCTCAGCCGGTGATGCCCGACGGCATTCCGTTGGAAGCCCGCGTCAAGGATTGGTCCGACACTGTCATTACGCCTGCCGTAGATCCGTCGATCTTCGACAAGTAATTAGCAAATCCGACAGAAAAAATGAAAGCCCGAGGTCGTGAAACTTCGGGCTTAATTATCTCTTCACTCATCGACAATCATGCCGACGGCAAGACCGAGATTAGTAGTTGGTCTTGCGAACTTCGAAGAAGCTCTGAGCGTAGTGGCAGACCGGGCAGACGTCCGGAGCGTCATTGCCGACCACGATGTGACCGCAAATACGGCATTCCCACATCGTCATTTCGCCCTTGGCAAAGACCTGCTTCATCTGCACGTTGTTGAGCAACTTGCGATAGCGTTCTTCGTGGGTCTTTTCGATGGCGCCGACCATACGGAACTTGGCAGCGATTTCGGGGAAGCCTTCTTCATCGGCTTCCTTGGCGAAACGATCGTACATATCGGTCCATTCGTAGTTTTCGCCTTCGGCAGCAGCCTGGAGGTTGGCAGCCGTATCCTTGATGCCGCCCAAGAGGTCCAACCACAAGCGGGCATGCTCCTGTTCGTTACGAGCGGTCGAAAGGAAGATTTCGGCCAACTGTTCGTAGCCTTCGCGGCGAGCCACTTCGGCAAAATAGGTGTACTTGTTGCGAGCCTGAGATTCGCCGGCAAATGCGTCGGACAGCGAAAAACTTTGGGGCCGCTTTTGCAGGCGAATCTCAGGCTCGCAACAAGTACACC
>ERZ1035006.658-NODE-658-length-26372-cov-10.483756_pt1 | contig 26372 bp, 21 predicted proteins | sample MGYA00520694_ERZ1035006 | MGnify/ENA primary metagenome ERZ1035006 (study PRJEB33766, sample SAMN09781746) | gut metagenome | biome: gut microbiome | host: Homo sapiens | place: Madagascar | study: EMG produced TPA metagenomics assembly of the PRJNA485056 data... | reverse complement strand
TTCCTATTTAATATATAGATATAGAAAGAATTTTCCGGGAGAGATTATAGTGGATGAAAATCGAAGCCACATGAGAGAAGTGCGGCAGATAATAAATGAGAGGGGGATTTGCAAATCCCCCTCAAAATTTTCAAGATAAAACTTCGTTCTTCAGTTCTTCTCCATCCATAAATGCTCTTGCATTTTCCATGGTTGTTTCTGCAATATTGGTCAGTGCCTCTTCGGTAAAGAATCCCTGGTGGGAAGTCATCGTTACATTCGGGAAGGAGAGCAGTCTCTGGATCAGGGATGTCTGCATGATGCTCTCAGACAGATCTTCAAATACATAGTCGGATTCCTCCTCGTAAACATCCAGTCCCACTGCAAAGAATTTGTGGTCACGGATGCCGGAAATCAGATCTTCTGTTTTGATCAGGCCGCCTCTTGAGGTATTGACCAGAATTACTCCGTCCTTCATCTTGGCAATGGTTTTCTCATTGATGATGTGCTTGGTTTCGTCTGTCAGCGGGCAATGAAGGGAAATCAGGTCGCTGGTAGCAAGAAGCTCGTCAAGAGAAACGTATTCCAGGAAATCCAGGCTCTTATTTGGGAAAAGATCGTACGCAATAACACGCATTCCAAAGCCCTTGCAGATTCTTGCCATAGCCTGACCGATTTTTCCGGTTCCGATGATACCAGCTGTTTTTTTATAAAGGTTCACGCCCATAAGACCATTTAAGGTAAAGTTATTCTCACGGCATTTGATGTAAGCCTTGTGGGTATGACGGTTGGCTGTAAGGGCAAGTGCCATTGCGTGCTCTGCAACTGCCTCTGGAGAGTAGCCGGGTACACGGAGAACCCTGATTCCGTATTTCCGGGCAGTCTTAAGATCAACATTGTTATATCCTGCGCAGCGCATGAGGATCAGCTTTACACCCTGCTGGTGCAGCTCCTCGATAACGGTAGCACCAAGATCTGCATTTACAAATGCGCAGATGGCGTCATATCCTTTTGCCAGAGAAGCTGTCTCTTCGTGAATATTCGCTTCAATAAATTTAATTTTAATGCCTGGGTAATCCGGCAGAAGTTTGTCAAAAAACTGTTCGTCATAATTTTTGGTTCCGTAAAATAAAATTTTCATTATTTCTGGCTCCTTTCTCTGTGTCAGCCACTTTTTTGTCTGGACTGCTCACGTTTCCTTTGTTTGTAGTATTAAGTGTTCCGCAACTTACATGCAGATTATACGTTATTTTTTTCTGAAAAAAAAGAGGAAACAGGAAAGTTTTTTATTTTCAGCATATTGTTAAAAAAATATCATAGATATGCAAAACTAACTTTGAGTAAAAAATAACATACTTATAAAAAAAGAATCCCGCCGGCAGATTGCAGGAATGATTTTTCAAACACGCTCTAACCTGTGGCGGGAAAATTTATAATGCTATGGAGCTTTCAGTGAGGATTATTTCCCAAGAGAATACAAATCCTCATAAAATTCCGGATAAGAAATATTGACGCAGTCACCGCCCTTTATAGAGAGCAGCCCGTCACAAAGCAGCCCGGCAACAGCGAAGGACATGGCAATCCGGTGATCCAGGTGGGAATCTATCACGGCACCGTGAAGAGGCTTTCCGCCATGGATGATCATGCCATCCTCAGTTGGAGTTATATCCACACCCATAAGGGAAAGGTTCTCAGCCATAACTGCAATACGGTCGGATTCCTTTACCTTCAGCTCCTGTGCATCCCGGATCACGGTGGTACCCTGGGCGAACGCTGCCATAACTGCGATCATAGGGATTTCGTCAATTAAGGTTGGAATGATTTCTCCCCCTATGGTTGTGCCGTGCAGAGTACTGGAACGCACCAGAAGGTCAGCAGTCGGTTCTCCCTCTGTACATACATTCAATGCAGTAATATCCGCATTCATGGCCTTGCAGACCCGAAGAAGTCCGTCTCTGGTAGGATTGATGCCCACGTTTTTCAAAAGGATCTCGCTTCCTGGTACCAGAAGTCCTGCTGCAATAAAGTAAGCTGCAGAGGAGATATCTCCCGGAACGGTAATTTCCCGTGCATAGAGCTCTGGCTCTGGCTGGATGGAAGCTGTAGTTCCCTGGGAGGTCACCTTCGCACCAAAGTAATTCAGCATAAGCTCTGTGTGATTTCGGGAAAGAACAGGCTCTGTAACGCTGGTGATGCCGTCGCTGTACATTCCTGCAAGAAGAACACAGGATTTTACCTGGGCAGAGGCTACAGGAGAATCGTAATGGATTCCTTTTAGAGGGTGTCCTGCAATGCGAAGAGGAACGCAGTTGTTTCCCCGGATACTTGTAATGTCTGCTCCCATGGAAAGAAGGGGAGTCATGATACGCTTCATAGGGCGGCTCTGGATAGAGGCATCGCCGGTAAGTTCTGAGACGAAATCCTGTCCTGCAAGGATGCCGGAAATCAGTCTGGTAGTAGTGCCGCTGTTCCCCACATCCAGAATGCCGGTGGGAGCAGAAAGCCCGTGAAGTCCCTTTCCATGTACCAGGATTTCTCCCTGGCTGTTTTCGATTTCAATTCCCATTTTGCGGAAACAGGAGATGGTGGACAGACAGTCTGCACCTTCCAGAAAATGGGTGATACGGGTGGTTCCCTTTGCAAGAGAGCCGAACATGACTGCACGGTGAGAAATGGATTTATCACCTGGAACAGTAAGTTCTCCGTGAAGGCTGGTGAGTTTCTTTATTTCCATAATTATGATTCCTATCGTTCATATACAATGTAGTTGCGTTTCTTAAGAAGGGCAATGCCACGCTCCATGGCATCCTGCTCGTAAAATTCAATTTTCAGAACACCCTGTTCAAATTCACGGTTGTGGATAATGCCAATGTTTTTGATACTGATCTTATCCAGTGCGAGGATGGTAGCAATGGTGGCAATTCCGCCGGCTTCATCTGCAATGTCAAGATAGAGCACATAAGCCCTGCGTATAGGACCGTTGCCTGCCACATCAATGGAATCCCGGTAATCTCTGGAGCTTGCAAACATCTGGTAGATCGCATCTGCCTCTCTGGCATCTGATGCACAGTTATCAATGGAACAGCGGATTTGGATCAGCATACGGATGTAATCGTCCAGTACGTTGGAAATGTTCTCATGATTTTCCATGCAGATCTGCTGCCACATAACAGGAGAAGAAGAGGCAATCCGGGTGATGTCACGGAAGCCGCCGGCTGCGATGGTTTTCATATATTCCGCATCATTATCCAGTGTCTTTACAAGATTCACAAGAGCAGAGGCAATGATGTGAGGCAGGTGGCTCACTCCTGCTGTGATGAAGTCATGCTCTTCGGCGGTGAGTACCATAGGAATGGCACCAAGAGAGCTGATCAGCTCTGTAAAATCGGTAAGATACTCAAGGGGTACCTCGCCTCCGGGAGTAAGGATATAGTAGGCATTTTCCAAGATCCGTTCATTCGAATGGTCAAAACCGGTTTTCTCAGAACCGGCCATGGGGTGACCGCCGATGAAGCAGTCTGTCATATTAAGCTCCTCCACCCTCTCGTGGATGATGCCCTTTACGCTTCCCACATCTGTGACGATGCAGCCGGGCTGGCGGATTTCCTTAAGATAAGCCAGGCACTCCAGATTGATCTCCACTGGTGCACACAAAAAAACGTAATCACAGGTGCCAAACCGTGGATCCTTCATTTCTTCACACACGCCATCTATAATGCCGCTGCTAAGTGCAGAGGCAAGCGCTTCCCTGCTGCGGTTATAGGCCAGAATGTGGTAATCCGGATGATACTTCCGGATAGCTTTGGCGATGGAACCACCAATTAGACCAAGACCGATAAAACCGATAGTTTTCATTTGTAGTGTATTTCCTTTCCTTAATTAAAATGAAATGTCTGCATAAGCAGACATTTCTATGAAAGTCAGTCGCTCTGCACCTGCGGTGCTTACGCAGCTGCTGTCCAGAACTCTCATAGTAAAGCCTTAAAACATTGTACGAGATTCTGCGCAAATTGTCAATTCCCACGAAAATGACAAAATAATATTAACTTTTTTGAAAAAAGACCGTCAAAATCCCAGAAAATGCTTGAAATTCTTTTGAATATTTAGTAAAATATGAACATATCAGACAAACAGGGAGGTATTACATATGGACGTTTTTAGAACTGACCGAATCAGAAATGTAGTCCTATTAGGTCACGGTGGGGCTGGAAAGACAACTCTGGCAGAAGCAATGGCATATCTGGCAGGTTTGACCAACCGTTTGGGCCGAGTAGAAGATGGCAACACTGTCAGTGATTATGATAAAGAAGAGATCAGACGACATTTTTCCATCACAACATCTGTGATTCCGGTCCCGTGGCAGAAAAATAAGGTAAACATTCTGGACACTCCCGGATATTTTGACTTCGTAGGAGAAGTCGAGGAAGCTGTCAGCGCTGCAGACGCAGCAATCATCGTAGTATCAGGTAAGGCAGGCGTACAGGTCGGCACCCAGAAGGCATGGAATCTGTGTGAGAAGTATAAGCTTCCCCGCATGATCTTTGTTACCGATATGGACGTAGACGATGTCAGCTATCGTAAGGTAGTGGAACAGCTTACCGAGCTTTACGGCAAGAAGATCGCACCTCTTCATTTCCCAATCCGTGAAGATGGCAAATTCGTAGGTTACGTAAATGTTGTAAAGCAGGCCGGAAGAAAATATATTGACAAGGGCAAGAAGGAAGAGTGTGAGATTCCTTCTTATCTGGATGAGTACCTTGAGAAATATCATGACATCCTGATGGAGTCCGTAGCAGAGACAAGTGAAGAATTTATGGACCGTTATTTTGAAGGTGACGAGTTCTCTGTGACAGAGGTTTCCGCAGCACTTGCTACCAATGTTCAGGACGGAAGCATCGTTCCGGTATGCATGGGTTCACCTGTGAACCTTCGCGGCGTATCCAACCTTCTGGATGACATCTGTGGTTATTTCCCGAGCCCGGACAAACGTTCCTGCAACGGTATTTCCCAGAAAACAAATGAAATCTTTGAAGCAAATTATGACTTTGCAAAGGCAAAATCCGCATACGTATGGAAATCCATCGTTGACCCGTTCCTTGGCAAATATTCCCTGATCAAGGTTTGCTCTGGCGTTATCAAATCCGATGATACTCTTCTCAACGTTGAGAAGGGCGTGGAAGAGCGTCTGAATAAATTGTATGTTCTTCAGGGCTCCAAGCCGATCGAGGTTTCGGAGCTTCATGCAGGTGATATCGGTGCCATTGCCAAGCTGGTAAGTGTACAGACTGGTGACAGTCTTGCAGGCAAGGCAAATCCGGTTCTTTATCCGAAGGCAATCCTTTCCACACCTTATACCTATAAGAGATTTAAGGCTGTGAACAAGGGAGATGAGGATAAGATTTCCCAGGCTCTCTCCAAGATCATGAGTGAGGACAGAACAGTTCGTGTTGAGATCGACGGTGCCAACCGCCAGAGCCTTATCTATGGTATGGGTGACCAGCACCTTGACGTTGTTGTAAGTATGCTGAAAGAGCGTTATAAAGTAGATGTAGAGCTTTCCAAACCGAAGGTTCCGTTCCGTGAAACCATCCGCAAGAACTCTGATGTAGAAGGCAAGCATAAGAAGCAGTCTGGTGGACATGGACAGTATGGTCATGTTAAGATGCGTTTTGAGCCATCCGGTGATCTGGAGACTCCATACGTATTTGAGCAGGTTGTAGTAGGCGGTGCCGTTCCGAAGAACTACTTCCCGGCAGTTGAGAAGGGACTTCAGGAATGCGTTCTGAAGGGACCTCTTGCAGCATATCCTGTAGTTGGCGTAAAGGCTACCCTCTACGATGGCTCCTACCATCCGGTAGACTCCTCTGAGATGGCATTTAAGATGGCAACGATCCTGGCATTCAAGAAGGGCTTCCTGGAAGCTTCTCCTGTACTGTTAGAGCCGATCGTTTCCATGAAGGTTACCGTTCCGGACAAATACACAGGTGACGTTATGGGTGATCTGAATAAGCGCCGTGGCCGTGTTCTTGGAATGAATCCGGATCACAACGGAAATACCATCATCGAGGCAGACGTTCCGATGCTTGAGATTTACGGATATTCTACAGATCTTCGTTCCATGACTGGCGGAAGCGGAGACTTCTCCTTCCAGTTCGCACGTTATGAGCAGGCTCCTGGAGATATCCAGCAAAAAGAAATCGAAGCTCGTGCAAGTAAGCTAGACAAAGCAGACGAATAAGTAGTATAATCAAGGCGGAGAGTTCCAGGAAAATGGTGTTCTCCGCCTTTTATCCGGAAACAGGGGACTTCGCTGGAGTATCCTGTTTCCGGATAAAGCCCTGACAGGCAGAAGCACACTGCGGCAAAATACTGGCAGATGTCGCAAAGGCCCCTGCCACAGGTGAAGAATCCATGAGTGAAGCAATAAGGAAAAGGAGAGGTATCATGAACAGAAAGACTATCAAGAAGATCATGCTGTTTTTACTTGCCTTCATGCTTGTATTTCCTGTATATTCATTTGGAAAAGCAGAAGCAGTTCAGGCAGCAGCACTGAAGGCACCTAAGCTTTCCAAAGTGACACAGGTAAAAAAGAGCGTGAAGGTTACCTGGAAGAAGAGCAAGGGAGCTGCAGGCTATTACGTATATCGCAAGACGGGAAATGGTTCCTGGAAAAAGATTAAGAGAGTAAAAGGCGCCTCCAAAACCTCTTATACAGATAAAAAGGTAAAGAGCGGAACCACCTATTACTACACCGTAAAGGCCTATAAGGGAAAGAAAGTAAGCTCTTACAATAAAAAGGGGCTGAAAATCCTTTACAAGGTTTCTGCAGCAACACCAACACCTACCGTTACACCAACACCGGACCCATCAGACAATACTGCAGCTGCCGGTTCCAACATCGAGAACACCGCTTCTGAATATTCCATCGAGGCGGATATAACCCTTTCCGGTACCGGTACCGGTTATCATGCAAAGCTGGTTGCCTGCACTGCTACCTCAGCCGTAAGCTTTGGTATCCAGTATGACAAGTACGCAAGAGCTCCCTATACAGGGAAAGCCTGGTTTATGATTGAGAATGTAGCTAACAATGGTGCCGGCGGACAGAACTACATCTGGGTTCAGCAGGCAGCAACAAATAAAACCTACCATGTAATGCTGACAGTGAAGAAGGATGGAACCTGCAGCTGTTACATTAATGGCAAGCTTGCCAAGTCTGTGAAGAATCCAAGCCTTGCAAAGACAACGGTATATCTTCGTGTAGAGGGATCTGCAAGATTAAACAAGGATTCCGTAAATGCAGCTTTCAGCAACATCAAGCTGAAGGCAGACGGCAAATACGACGCAGATAAGGTATGGGGAACCCATGATTTCACTACAAACAAAGGAATCAGATCCGATGCTTCTGCTTATGCTGCCTCAAAGAAGGTTACCATCAAAGGGAAAGTCAGTGGTCTGGCAAGCGGTCAGGACTGGGACAGTGCATATGAGCAGGTGTCCGGAATTATCCAGTTTGTAAACTAGTACATGTTTCTGAACAGAGAGAACATAAAATAAAAACAGCATTCAGGCAAATTGAAGTTTCTTTTGCTTGGATGCTGTTTTTATATAACAGTTGAAGAATCCTGCAAGCAGGATTCTTTATTATCTTACAGGACCTTCGTTGTCCATTTGCTGCAGTCCCACACCTGGGAAACCACATCCTGATAAAACTCCGGTTCGTGGCAGATCAGAAGAATGCTGCCGCGGTATTCAATCAAAGCTTCCTTCAAAGCATCCTTTGCATCTACATCCAGATGGTTGGTAGGCTCGTCAAGAAGAAGGACATTTGTCTCCTTGTTTACCAGCTTACACAGGCGGACCTTCGCTTGTTCGCCGCCGCTGAGAACACGGACCTGGCTCTCAATGTGCTTGGTGGTGAGGCCGCATTTGGCAAGGGCAGAGCGGACCTCGTACTGGGTATAGGAAGGAAATTCAGCCCAGATCTCATCAATGCAGGTGGTCTTGTTGTCTCCCTTTACCTCCTGCTCGAAATAACCGATCTGAAGATTATCTCCCAGCTCTCTGGTACCCTTCAAAGCAGGAACCAGTCCCAGGATACTTTTCAGCAAAGTCGTCTTTCCGATACCATTGGCACCAACCAGGGCAATTTTTTGTCCTCTTTCCATAGAAAGGGTGAGAGGGCGGGAAAGTGGCTCGTCATAGCCGATGACCAGATCCTTTGTCTCAAAAATATATTTGCCAGGAGTGCGGCCCTGCCTGAAATGAAACTCTGGCTTCGGCTTCTCCGCAGCCAGCTCGATCACATCCATTTTATCCAGCTTTTTCTGGCGGGACATGGCCATATTTCTGGTGGCAACTCTCGCCTTGTTCCGGGCAACAAAATCCTTCAATTCATTGATCTCCTGCTGCTGACGACGGTAGGCTGCCTCGAGCTGAGCCTTCTTCACCTCGTAAACCTCCTGGAAATGGTCGTAATCTCCCACGTAACGGTTCAGCTCCTGATTTTCCATATGGTAAACAATGTTGATAACATCGTTCAGGAAAGGAATGTCGTGGGAGATGAGAATAAAAGCGTTCTCATAATCCTGAAGGTAGCGCTTCAGCCAGGCAATATGCTCCTCATCCAGATAGTTGGTAGGCTCGTCAAGAAGGAGAATGTCCGGCTTTTCCAGAAGCAGCCTGGCAAGGAGAACCTTGGTTCGTTGACCACCGCTTAAATCGGTAACCTCCCTGTCAAGGCCGAGCTCCAGAAGTCCCAGAGCTCTGGCAACCTCCTCCACCTTGGAATCAATGACGTAAAAATCATGTAAGGTAAGGGTATCCTGAATGGTTCCCAGTTCCTCCATCAAAGCTTCCATTTCCTCTGGGGTGGCTTCTCCAAGGGAATCACAGATCTCATTCATCCGCTCCTCCAGCGCAAAAAGCCAGGAAAAAGCAGATTTTAATACATCACGGATAGTCATACCCGGGGAAAGGACAGAGTGCTGATCCAGGTATCCCACACGGACATTCCTGGACCACTGGATCTTTCCCTCATCTGGCATAAGTTTATTGGTAATAATACTGAAGAAAGTGGATTTTCCTTCACCGTTGGCGCCTACAAGACCGATATGCTCGCCCTTTAAGAGGCGGAAAGATACGTCGTGGAAAATGGCCCGGTCGCCGAAGCCGTGGGAAAGATGCTCAACATTTAAAATACTCATAAAAATCTCCATTCCGCCGCCTTTTTGTTGGCGGCACAAATAGTAATGAAAGTATTACAACTCTCTATGCTGTGTTGTAAAATATATTCCCTGCAAGATAGTCCGGATTCTCAGGAATTATGCGTGCCGGAGTCTGCCTCAAACCTGCTTAAACATCACTTTGATATTTCCTGTATTCCTGTAATATCCGGGGATGCCATCAGGGAATAGTTGGTATAATATACCACAAATCCTGGCTTTGCACCAGCTGGTTTCTTTACATTTTTTTTCTGAAGGTAGTCGATTTCCACCTTTGGGGCAGTGCGTCCTTTGGAATAAAAGGCTGCCAGGCTTCCGGCCTCCTCGAAGGTGCGGTCTGGAAGTGTGCCGTCCTTTGTCCTGACCACCACATGGGAACCAGGCATTTTCTTTGCATGGAACCACCAGTCATTTCCTGTGGCAAATTTAAAGGTGAGTTCATCGTTCTGATAATTGTTTTTTCCTACATAGATGTCGTAGCCGTCGCTGGAAACATAGTGGAAGGGCTTTGATTTCACCTGCATTTTGGCCCCTTTTTTGTTTCCGTAGTGGCGTTTGATGTAGCCATATTCCGTCAGCTCTTCCTTAATCTGGGAAAGGTCGCTTTCCTCTGTGGCAATGTCAAGAGCATTGGAAATAGACTCCAGATGCTCGATTTCGCTGGAAGTATCTGCAATCTGGATCTCCAGAGCCTCCTGAGTCCGCTTCAGCTTGCCATAGCGGTCAAAGTATTTCTTGGAATTCTCCTGTGGGGTCAAGGTGGGGTCAAGAGGAATGGTGATTTCCTCTCCATTATAATAGTTTACAGCCTTGAAGGATTTGCAGCCTTCTTCCAGGCCATAGCCGTAGGTATTGATCAGCTCCCCGTAGATCTTATATTTATCCTTTTTTTCTGTATCCTTCATCTGCTTTTGCTGAAGGCTCAGCTTCTTGCGGTTGCGGTCAAGGGCTGTCTGGACAATCTTGCGAAGATCAGCGGATTTCTGGCGGATGCGGGTGATTACATCCCTGGAAGCATAGTAGGTTTCCAGCATTTCCGATACAGATTCAAAACTCTTTGCAAAGTAGCCCTCTGTCTTGTACTGGGTAAAGGGAAGAACACCATATTCCACAGGTTCCTCTCCTTTGTAAATGATAACAGGGGTAAACTCTTCTGCTTTAATCTGCTCGATCATACGGGCAAATTCTGTGTAAAGCCTTTCACAGGCTGCATCATCCAGTGCCTGGGCTTCATCATTTCCGTCAATGGAAGCACGGTAGCAAAGCTCCTGTGCCATCACCGGACTAAGGCCTGTGAGAGTCTGGTAAAGGGACTTGGAAATCATGGCAGGCTTTTTGCAGACCACTTCCAGAAACGCTTCCCTGGAAATGGAAAGAGGATCCAGCTTATCCTGGGTGTGGGGGATGAAGTAAGGGCGCCCCGGAAGTACTTCTCGGACAGAGCTTACGTTGCAGGAAACGTGTTTGATACTGTCCAGGATCATATTGTTATCATCACAAAAAATGATATTGCTGTGTTTTCCCATTAACTCCATGATCAGAATCTTGTGGCGTACATCTCCCAGCTCATTGAGATGCTCCAGTTCAAACTCTACCACACGCTCCAGGCCAGGCTGACGGATCGCAGTAATCCTGGCGCTTCCAATGTGTTTGCGAAGAAGCATACAGAAGTTGGGAGCAGTGAGAGGACTGATCCGGTTTTTGCCTGTAAAATAGAGAAGAGGCAGGGAAGCACTGGCAGAGAGAAGCAGACGCTTCTGGCCGTTGGCTCCCTTTCCTGTGATGAGAAGCTCGTCATTTTCCGGCTGTGCGATCTTGTTGATCCGGCCGCCGGAAAGATTTTTATTTAATTCAGAAACCATTGCAGCAATGGTGATTCCGTCAAAAGCCATGAAAAAAACTCCTTTCCGTGTGTTTGTGCCGTGAAAGCTCCGGAACAAATGCCGGCAGCAGCCACAGCCCTGATATTTTGTCTCCGGATTTAACGGGGTGGAGACAACAATATTTTCTATTATAACAGTAAAAAAATGATTTGACTAGGGTTTTGGAATGAACTATAATGAATCTGTATGCGTAGGCGTACGTAAAAAACTTATAGAAAGAGATCACTATGATAAAAAGTATGACCGGCTTTGGAAGAGCCGAGGTGGTCACAAAGGAACGGAAGATCACCGTTGAGATAAAATCCGTCAATCACAGATACCTGGATCTCAGTATTAAGATGCCACGGAAGCTTTGCTTTTTGGAGGGCGCGATCCGGAATCTTATGAAGACGTATATGCAGCGCGGAAAAGTAGACGTATTTATCATTTATGAGGATTATACCCTGAACTGTGGTGCACTGAAATATAACAGAGAGCTTGCCAGTGAATATCTGACTTATATCCGTCAGATGGCAGAGGAGTTCGGCCTTGAGAATGATGTGAAGGCAGGTGCCCTGTCCCGTTATCCGGAGGTCCTTACAATGGAGGAGCAGTCCGTTGATGAGGATGCCCTGTGGGCTGTTTTGGAAGGCCCTCTTCGTGAAGCCTGCGAGAAATTTGCAGCTTCCCGTGCCCGTGAAGGAGAGAATCTGAAGAAAGACCTGATTACTAAGCTGGATGCACTGGATGAGAAGGTTTACCAGGTGGAGAAGCGCTCTCCCCAGGTTGTGGATTCCTACCGTGAGAAGCTGGAGGCGAAGGTTCATGAGCTTCTTGAAGATTCTAGGATCGAGGATTCCCGTATCGCCGCAGAAGTGATCCTGTTTTCCGATAAGATCTGCAATGACGAGGAGACAGTCCGTCTCCACAGCCACATTCAGGGCATGAAGAAGATGCTGGAGGAGAAAGAGGGCATTGGCCGGAAGCTTGATTTCATGGCACAGGAGATGAACCGTGAGGCGAACACCATCCTGTCCAAGTCCAGCGACCTGGTTATTTCCAACATTGCGATCGATCTGAAAACAGAAATCGAGAAAATAAGGGAACAGGTGCAGAATGTGGAATAAAGTCGGCAGGCTATGTGAAATTGATTTTTGCACAGAAGCATTCCTTATTGACAGAAGGACGAAAACATGGCAAAATTAATCAATATCGGTTTCGGCAATGTGGTAAATTCCCAGAAGATCGTAGCTGTGGTGAACCCAGATGCCGCACCGGTGAAACGAATGGTTCAGAGTGTGAGGGGAACAAACTCCCTTGTGGATGCCACACAGGGAAGGAAGACCAAATCGGTGATCGTTACCTCAGATGACATTCTGATCTTATCTGCGATCCAGCCGGATACGATAGCCCGCAGATTTGCAGAGGTATATGAGTTACAGGAAAACCCTGGACGGCAGTCATGAATGTGCTGCGTTTCCATGAGCGGCGCCGTGGACACCGGACAGGCAGAAAATGAGGGAGAGGGCCATGAGTAGAGGAGTTTTAGTAGTTGTCTCCGGCTTTTCCGGAGCAGGCAAAGGCACCATTATGAAGAGCCTGATGGCGAAATATGACAATTATGCATTGTCTGTATCTGCCACCACCAGAAGCCCCAGACCTGGGGAAGAGGACGGAAGGGAGTATTTTTTCCGTACCAGAGAAGAGTTTGAGGAGATGATCCGTCAGGACCAGCTCATTGAATATGCACAGTATGTGGAGAATTATTACGGCACACCCAGGATCTATGTAGAGGAACAGCTTGCAGCTGGCCGTGACGTGATTCTGGAGATCGAGATCCAGGGAGCACGTAAGATTAAGAAGAAATTCCCGGAAGCAGTGCTGGTATTTGTGACAGCGCCATCCATGGCAGAATTAAAGGACCGTCTTGTAGGAAGAGGTACGGAGAGCCAGGAGGTGATCCGCCAGCGCCTTGCAAGAGCTGCCAAGGAAGCAGAGGGTGTGGAAGAATATGACTACCTTCTGGTAAATGATGATCTGGAGAAAGCTGTGGATACACTCCATGACATTATCCAGAGCGAACACCATTCCATGAAGCGGAATCTTGGATTTATCCGCCAGGTTCAGGAGCAGGCAGCAGGATTTGCCCGGGAATAGTGTCTTTGCTATGTAAAACAAGACCTTTTGGTCTTTAAATTTGAAAGGAGTATAGATATGATCCATCCATCTTATTCAGAGTTAATTGAAGCAATCAATACAAACAATGAGGACGACGATGAGAGCATGGTGCTCAACAGCCGTTATTCTCTGATCCTTGCTACCAGCAAGCGTGCACGCCAGCTGATCGGCGGTGCCAAACCGCTTGCGGATGATGTGAAGGGCAAGAAGCCTCTTTCCATTGCCATTGACGAGTTATATCACGGCAAGGTGAAGATCCTTCCTGGCAAACATGAGGAAGAGGATTTAAGAGAGATCGCAGGACTTCCGCCAGTTGAGGAAGAAGCTACAGCAGCAGAGGAGAATGCGGCAGAGAGCATATCTGAGGAGAGTGCAGAATAATATGAAATTACTGTTCATTTCCCTTGGATGTGACAAGAACCTGGTAGATTCTGAGGAAATGCTGGGAATGCTTGCAGCTGACGGTCATCAGATCGTGGATGATGAAGATGAGGCAGAGGTTATCATTATTAATACCTGCTGCTTTATCGGAGACGCCAAGGAAGAAAGCGTGAATACCATCCTTGAGATGGCAGAGAAGAAAAAGGCAGGCACCTGCAAGGTCCTGATCGTCACTGGATGTATGGCCCAGCGCTACAAGAAGGAGATTTCAGAAGAGATTCCGGAGGTAGATGCGATCCTGGGAACCACTTCCTATGGCGATATCATCAAAGCTGTTAATGAGGCAGAGGCAGGACGACATTTCGAGGAGTATAAGAGCATTGATTTTCTCCCCGATATTTCCGGGAAGCGTATGCTTACAACAGGAGGCCATTTTGCATACCTGAAGATCGCAGAGGGCTGTGACAAGCATTGCACATACTGCATTATTCCCAAGCTTCGCGGCAGTTACAGAAGTGTTCCCATGGAACAGCTTGTGAAGGAAGCAGAATCTCTGGCAGAAAAAGGGGTAAAGGAGCTGATCCTGGTTGCCCAGGAGACGACGGTTTACGGAAAAGATATTTATGGTAAGAAATCTCTTCATATCCTTCTGAAGGAGCTGTGCAAGATAAGGGGAATCCGCTGGATCCGTATCCTGTACTGCTATCCGGAGGAAATTTATGAAGAACTGATCCAGACCATGAAGGAGGAAAAGAAGATCTGCCATTATCTAGATCTTCCGATCCAGTATGCAAGTGACAGAGTCTTGAAGCGCATGGGACGGCGTACTACCAAGCAGGAGCTGATCGATATCATCGGAAAGCTTCGTGAGGCAATGCCGGATATTTTCCTGCGTACAAGTCTGATCAGTGGTTTTCCCGGGGAGACGCAGGAGGACCATGAGGAATTAATGCGCTTTGTAGATGAAATCGAATTTGACCGCCTTGGTGTTTTCACTTATTCCGCAGAGGAGGACACTCCGGCAGCGACTATGGAAGATCAGATTCCTGAAGAGTTAAAAGAAGCAAGAAGGGATGAGATCATGGAGCTTCAGCAGGAGATTTCCCTGGAGAAGGGCGAGAACCGTATTGGACAGGTAATGACGGTGATGATCGAAGGCAAGGTATCTGGAGAAAGTGCCTATATCGGACGTACCTATGGTGATGCACCTAAGGTTGATGGTTATATTTTTGTGCAGACCGGCGAACTTCTTATGACGGGTGATTTTGCCCGTGTTCGGGTTACCGGTGCTCTGGAATATGATTTGATAGGAGAGCTGGAAGATGAATACACCGAATAAACTGACAATTGCCAGAATGATCCTGGTTCCTTTCTTTGTAGTTTTTATTCTCACCGGATGGGGAGGAGAGTCTAACCGCTATATCTGCCTTGCAATCTTTGTGGCTGCAAGTATTACAGACTGGTTGGATGGTTATCTGGCACGTAAGAATAATCTGGTAACGAATTTTGGAAAGTTTATGGATCCTTTGGCTGACAAGCTGCTGGTATGCTCCTCCTTGATCTGTATGATTGAGCTTGACCGCCTGCCGGCCTGGATCGTTATTATCATCATTGCAAGAGAATTTATCATCAGTGGTTTCAGGCTGATCGCAGCAGAGAATGGCGTGGTTATTGCTGCAAACTACTGGGGCAAATTTAAAACGGTTTCCCAGATGATTATGATCATACTGCTGATCCTTGATTTTGGCGGTATTTTCAAGACTCTGGAAACAATTTTCATATGGCTGTCACTGGCACTGACGGTAATCTCCCTGATTACCTATATTGTGCAGAATAAAAAGGTGATTTCCATGCAGGAATAGAGAGCTGTTGTGTACGGCTGCTATTCCGTGAGGTGCTTTCGTGAAGGAAGCAGACAGTAATGCAGAAAGGAAGTAATACAAATGATCGCAGAACTTGTGGCTGTGGGAACTGAGATTTTGCTTGGGAACATTGTGAATACAAACAGTGCTTATCTGTCTGAGCAGTGTGCCAGACTTGGACTGTCTGTTTATTATGAGACAGTGGTAGGGGACAATCACGACAGAATGAAGGCTGTGATCGCATCTGCCCTTGACCGGTCAGATGTTGTGATCCTTACCGGTGGACTTGGACCTACAGAAGACGATCTGACAAAAGAAGTCTGCGCAGAGGTAATGGGGCTGCCATTAAAGGAGGACTCCCATTCCAAAAAGCGTATTGAGCGCTACATGAAGGAATATGAGAAGAATCATCCGGGCAGACGTATTACTTCTAATAATTATAAACAGGCTCAGGTACCAGAAGGCGCTATTGTGTTGGATAATCACAATGGAACTGCACCGGGACTAATCATTGAGAAAAATGGCAAGACAGCCATTCTCCTTCCCGGACCGCCAAATGAGCTGAAGCCAATGTTCCAGGAGTCTGTATTCCCTTATCTTCAGAAGAAACAGCCTGAGATTATCTGCTCCCAGATGGTGAAGATTTCCGGGATTGGGGAAAGCCAGGTGGCTGCGGACATCCAGGATATGATAGAAGGACAGACCAATCCGACTCTTGCTCCCTATGCAAAGACTGGCGAGGTTCATCTTCGCATCACTGCCAAAGGGGAGAATGAGAAGGAGTGTAAGAAACGGATAAAGCCTGTGGTTAAAGAGTTGAAAGCCCGCTTTGGAAAGAATATTTTCGCTCTTGAGGCAGGGAAAACCCTGGAAGAGTCTGTTGTGGATCTGCTTCGTGAACAGGAATTAACTCTTGCGCTGGCAGAATCCTGTACAGGTGGTGCTATTGCTGCACGTATTGTAAATGTGCCAGGGGCTTCAGCTGTATTTACCCATGGCTTTGTGACTTACAGCAACCGTGCCAAGAGGAAATGTCTGGATGTGAAGAAATCCACCCTGAAAACAGAGGGCGCTGTTTCTGCAAAATGTGCAAAGGAAATGGCAAAGGGTGGCTGCGCTGCTTCCGGTGCTGATGTGTGCCTTTCTGTAACGGGACTTGCAGGTCCTGATGGCGGTACCCGGGAAACTCCTGTCGGAACTGTATTTATGGGATGCTGCTGTTGCGGACATACCATTACCAGAGAGTTCCATTTTAGCGGAAACAGAAGCAAGATACGGGAACAGGCAGCTGCCAGCGGCCTGACGCTGCTTCGTGAGTGCATTATGGGAGAGATTTCCGAAGAGAAATGATCAAACACACTTTGGGCAATCCATGAAGATGGACTGCCCTTTTTGCGTAACAGGAAATTCCGTTGGAATGCCCTGTTACACAAAAACCCACACCAGGCCGGATCACACTGCAGCGACCCAACCCAGGCGGAGAATCCTGCAATCGGAAAGAAAACACCAGATATGAGCGTTTACCGAATCATCTTCATAAGATTTACCACCTGATCCAGTTTGGCACATTCCTGGGGAGATTTGCCTGCTTTCAGAACCTCGAGAATGGTATTGATCTCATTTGTGTTAAAATGAAGACCTGCATTTTTTCCCCGGGAGGCGGCACTCATAAGAAAGGGGAGCAGATCCGTGGGGGATTTTCCGGCTCCCTGTTGTGCTATTTGCTGAAGCATATCAAGCTTTGCATGGTCCATTCCTGCAAGCTTCGGATTGTCCTGCCAGTTTTCAGACATAATGTAAACTCCTTTCTATAAAATCTTTTGGGCTACTGTCTTTCCTTCTCACAGCTATCCTCCGGTGAAGAGCTGTTCATCACTTTTATCATTTCCATCATTGTCATCATATTTACTATCTGATCCAGGTTTTTTCTGCTGTTTCCAAAGCAATATCTCCGTACATCGCTAAGAACCTCCAGAGGCTGCAAAGGTCCGGAAGCTGCCTGCATTTCCACGGTTTGCTGTTTCCGGAAAAGAACGGCTGTATTTGCCAGCTCGGAAGCTTTTGTATAAAAAGCCATAAACTGCTGCAGCCTAGGCGGCAGATAGGGGATGAGAGCTTTCATAAACTGCTCCTGGTCTGAGCCAACCATCTGGTCCAGAGCAGTCTGTATCGGATAATCCTGTTCCATAGAAAACCTCTTTCCTGACAGATGATGAAGGGAGGGAAAAGGCCATTTCTCCCTGACATCATCATTTTATGTTTTTCATATTAAAATATGACGCTGGCAGGCCGTTTGACATATTCTATAGGGGAGGGATGAACATGGAAAATGAGAAAAAGGAAACCATGATAGTGGAAGAAGATAATACCATCTATGAGATAGACCTGGAATGCGTAAGGCGAAAGAAAAGAGAAAAAGAGGAAAAGAAAAGACAAGCTGTTGAAGAAAGAAAGAAACCAGATCTTCCCAAACACAGCTGGTAAAAAAGAATCCTGCCTGCGGGATTTTCCGCTTGGGTTGGGACCTTTCGGTGACATCTGCCTATCCAACCTGCCGGGATTCTGCCCGGCGGGATTGTTAATAGAGGCGGATTCCATTTTACATAAAAAGAAGAGACAGAGGGGCAGCCTCTGTCTCCTTTTGACGACACAAATAGAATTAGCATCCGCAGCTATTGCCGTATCCGCCGCAAAGAAGTAGGAGGATAACGATGATCCAGCAGGAATCTCCGTTTCCGCATCCACATCCGTTGTTGCATCCGAAACCGTTGTTTCCGCAGGCACACAGAAGAATAATGATCCAGAGAATACAGCTGCAGGAACCATTTCCGAAAGCAGAAAGGCCATTGCCACACCCGCATCCGCCGTTGCATCCACAGCTATTATTGCATCCACATCCAGATCTGTCGTCACCGCATCCACAGTTGGTAGCAGCTAAATCACTCATGTTTTGAAACCTCCAGAAATTCTTTACAGTTCATTTTATGGGAGGGACAGGGGGCGTGTTACAAATTAGTTGACAGAAGACATAAATTTGACTATAATAAATTCAAATGTAACAATTTTGTAATTTTTGAAAAGGAATTGACACAAATTTATCAAGATTCTGCGCTGGAGCTTTTTACGTTGCTGGTCACGAAGGGAACAGGAACCTTTTTACAGCTCCAGGGAAGGAGAAGATGAGAGGCAACCAGTATGAGAAATGAGGAAAAAAAAGGATTTAAAGGTGCATTTTTTGGTGTATTGATCCTGTTGGTTCTGCTTGCCATTCCTGTTACATCAAGAGAAGTACAGGCTGCCAAGGCTGGCTTTAGGACAGTGAATGGGAAAACCTACTACATAAAGGCAAACGGCAGCAAACAAAAGGGCTGGCTCACCTTGAACGGCAAGAAATACTACTTCAATAAAAAAACCGGCGTTCAGCTAAAAGGCTGGCAGAAGGATTCCAAGGGAAAGAAAATCCGCTATTTTACGAAGGGCAAAGGAATTATGGCTACCGGCTTTTTGAAAAGCGGCAGTGCAACCAGGTATTTTAAGCCAAAGGATGGAAAGATGGTCCGTGGCTGGCTTTCCCTGAATGGAAAGAAATATTACTTTACCACCGGAAGCGGCGTTATGCTAAAAGGCTGGCAGAAGGATTCCAAGGGCAGGAAACGTTATTTCAAGAGCAATGGGCAGCTTCTCACAGGCTGGTATACAGATTCCAAGGGGCAGACTCGGTACTTTGATACCAGTTCAGGTCTGATGTATACAGGACTTCAGCAGCTGAACGGAAGCTACTATTATTTTTCCAAGACCACAGGAGCCCGTTATCAGAAGGGATTTGGCAAGGTAGGAACCAGGCGTTATTATTTCAGTCCCTCTGATGGAAAGGCCCAGACCGGCTGGCTTTCCCTGAATGGAAAGAGCTATTATTTTGACTCCCAGGGTGTGATGTATGTAAGCACCACCGTTACCATTGGAGGAACGAAATATACCTTTGACGCAGATGGCGTTGCCACAGCTTCAGGCTCCGGCACAACAGGGGATGACGACAATGGAAGCGGCCTTACCTTTACCTGGTATGATGCAGCCCATGGACGGAATTTCACCATTATGAAAGAATTTAAGAGACATCCGGGTATTGCAGACGGCACCAAATCTGACCTGGATATTCTGGCGGCAATCTGTGAGGCAGAGGCTGGAGATCAGGGGATTCCCGGTATGAAGGCAGTTGCGCTGTGCATCCTGAACAGAACCCTGGACCAGGATTTCCCATCCAGTGTCCGCCATGTGATTTATCAGGGTACTACCTTTCCGCAGTATTCCGTTATTACCAATGGCAATCTTCTGCAGCGTCTGAATGGACAGTTTGACGACCGTGCAAGTGCCTACGAGGCAGCACAGCAGGCTCTGGACAGCTATAATGCGTACAGGACCAACGGCACTCCACGTACGGTAGCCGGTACGAAGGCGAAGGACTTTAATTACAAGTATTTTATGATGACCTACGCTTTCTGGAAGCAGCCGCTGAATTTTAATAAAGTTGTATATGAAACCTACAAAGACCACACCTTCTTTGTGGACTGGGTATAAGGAGTATCAGATGGACCCGAATTTATCTGTGATCCTGACAATAGCAGGCGCAGTCCTGCTATTTGTTTTATGGATCCTTTATGAGAACCGTAAGAATAAAAGAATATTTCTGCAAAGGATTCGCAGAATTTATGGAAAGCCCTCAGAAAGAGTTTATGAAAACTGGGAACTGGAGGCAATTTCCCATTATTTTCGCAGACGGGAGCAGGAAGGCTTTGTAATTGACGACATCACATGGAATGACCTGGACATGAATCGTGTTTACAGGATGGTAAACAGGACGATTTCCTCTCCTGGGGAGGATGTTTTGTATAATATGATGCGGCGTCCTTTGTTTTCCGGAAAAGAAATACAGGAAAGAGAGGAATTGATTGCTTTTTTCCAGACCCACGAAAAGGAAAGAGAGCAGATGCAGCTGTATCTTTCCCAGATCGGGAAAAGCAGGCTGGGATCACTGTCTGATACTGTGCTTGCCCTCGAGGATTCTCCCAGGGTGAAGACTACGCTCCACAAGATCATGCTGTTCCTGATTCTTTTGGACCTGGCGGCATTGCTTCCTGTGAATCCGGTAGTAGGCTTCTTTGCCTTTCTTGTTCTTATGGTGGCCAACATTACTATTTACTACGCAGGAAAGGACAGGAAGCTGATCGAGGCATATCTGGACTGCTTTACCCACCTTCTGCGGATGCTTTCCGTTGCCAGGGAGATGAAAACAGTGGACTGGCCGGAGACGAGAAAGCAGATGCAGGCGATCCAGGAGGGAAAGAGGGCCTTTTCCGGTCTTGGATGGAAAGCCTTTTTCCTTACCAGCAAGAACACGGATAGCGGAGATCTTTCCCAGATCGTAATGGAATATATGCGAATGCTGACTCATGTGGACATTTTGGTTTATAACAGCCTTTTGCAGGAAATCCAGGGAAAATCAGATGCTATTATGGCCCTTATTGACAATATTGGAGAACTGGATGCCTGCATTTCCATTGCATCCTTCCGGGAACTGTTAAGTCTCTGGTGTGAACCAAAGTTTCAATCCTGGGAAAAAGAAAAACCGGTTCGGATGGAAGTGGAGGATCTTTACCATCCCCTGCTTTCGGAAGCGGTTGCCAACAGCTTCGTGGTATCTGGAGGAACTCTTGTAACAGGTTCCAATGCTTCCGGAAAATCTACTTTTTTGAAAAACGTGGCTTTAAACAGCATCATGGCCCAGACCCTGTGTACCTGTACCTGTTCCTCTTACAGAGCACCTTTTTTTAAGACTATGACCTCCATGGCATTAAGAGACGACATAGAAAGCGGGGAAAGCTATTTCATTGTGGAAATAAAATCCCTGAAGAGGATTCTGGAGGAAAGCAAAAAACAGGAGCCCCTTCTTTGCATTATTGATGAGGTGCTTCGAGGTACCAATACCATTGAGAGGATTGCAGCTTCCTCAAGAATCCTGGCAGAGCTGAAGAAGAACTGGGTGCTTCCTTTTGCAGCTACCCATGACATAGAGCTGTCTTATATTTTGAACAGTCTGTATGAGAATTACCATTTTGAAGAAGAAGTGAAGGAAAAAGAAGTAGTATTTTCCTATATCCTGAAAAAGGGAAGGGCTACCTCAAGAAATGCCATCAGGCTTCTGGATATGCTGGATTATGACAGCAGTATCGTGAAGGAAGCAGAAAAGGCTGCCGCAGATTTTGAGAAAAAGGGTGTGTGGGCGGCAGTGTGACAAGCACTTTATTGCATTAAGTTGTGAAAATACAAAGGCAAAATCCTTGACAAAAAGAAGTGGTGTTTGTATACTTGCAAGTATTAAAGGCAAAAGGCTTTGAAGGGAAGAAGTAGCTTCAGGAGAGCGTACAGAGAGCTGCCGGCTGGTGAGAGGCGCACGTCGGAACCTGAATGTGAATACATCCTGGAGCTGTGCACCGAATGGGCAGAAGTGAGTTTCTTGCTTTAGTAGGCTGCAACGGAGTGACATACGTTATCATGTCGGGGTGATAGTTCTGGAAGGTTTTCAGTGCCGTCACTTATCGAGGCAGGAAGTGCGAGCTTTCTGTAAATTTAGGTGGTATCACGGGACCCGGTTCTCGTCCTAAAGGGACAGAGGAACCGGGTATTTTTTATGTGATAGGAGGAAATACACATGACAGTTTGGGAAGAACTGAAAGCAAGAGGTCTGATCGCACAGGTGACAGACGAAGATGAGATCAAGGAAATGGTAAATAATGGAAAGGCAACTTTTTATATTGGATTTGACCCCACCGCAGACAGCCTTCATGTCGGCCATTTTATGGCACTTTGCCTGATGAAGCGTTTGCAGATGGCAGGAAATAAGCCAATTGCCCTTCTTGGAGGCGGAACCGGCATGATCGGCGACCCATCCGGAAGAACCGATATGCGTCAGATGATGACAAAGGAAACCATCCAGCACAACATCGACTGCTTCAAGAAACAGATGGAGCGCTTCATCGACTTTTCCGATGACAAGGCGCTTATGGTAAACAACGCTGACTGGTTAATGGGACTGAACTATGTAGAGCTTTTACGTGAGGTGGGACCTCATTTCTCTGTAAACCGTATGCTGACCGCTGAGTGCTACAAACAGCGTATGGAAAGAGGATTAAGCTTCCTTGAATTTAACTACATGATCATGCAGAGCTACGATTTCTATATGCTGTATCAGAAATACGGCTGCAATATGCAGTTTGGCGGAGATGACCAGTGGAGCAATATGCTTGGCGGTACAGAGCTGATCCGCCGTAAGCTTGGAAAAGACGCATACGCAATGACCATCACTCTTCTTCTGAACTCTGAGGGCAAGAAGATGGGCAAGACCCAGTCCGGTGCTGTATGGCTTGATCCGAACAAAACATCTCCATTTGATTTCTACCAGTACTGGAGAAACGTAAATGACGCAGACGTTATCAAGTGCATGAAGCTCCTTACCTTCCTTCCATTAGAAGAGATCGAGGAAATGGAGAAATGGGAAGGAAGCCAGCTGAACAAGGCAAAAGAGATTCTTGCATTCCAGCTTACCGAGCTTGTTCACGGAACAGAAGAGGCAAAGAAGGCAGAAGCTGGTGCAAAAGCACTTTTTGCAGGCGGAGCAGATACCGAGCATATGCCAACTACAGAACTTTGCGCAGAGGACTTTGATGAGGAAGGCAACATTGACCTGATCAGCACCCTGGTAAAGGCTGCTCTGGTAACAACCCGCTCCGAAGGAAGAAGAGCCATCGAACAGGGCGGCGTTTCCGTTGACGGTGAGAAAGTAAATGACATCAAATATGTCCTTTCCAAAGACGCACTGGCAGGTGACGGCGTAGTCCTGAAGAGAGGAAAGAAGAAATTCAATAAGGTTTTTACAAAATAAAAATATTTTGACCGTAATAAAGTTATATGCTATCATATAAGCTATGCAGGCATTCCAGACATAATGGGAGGTTATTCCCTGCCGTGCCAGAATCATAGAAGGTGATTTTGGTATGGCGCAGGACTTTTCCCCTTTTGCCAGAAGAGGAATGCACTTCTTTATTGCGTAGGAGGAGATTTGAAATGAAGAAATACGGAGTAAATGAGCTTCGAAAAATGTTTCTGGATTTCATGGAGAGCAAGGGACATCTTGTTATGAAAAGCTTTCCATTGGTTCCACAGGGAGATAAAAGTGTCCTGCTGATCAACGCCGGTATGACACCTCTGAAACCATATTTTACAGGGGCTGAGAAGCCGCCGCGTACAAGAGTAAGTACCTGTCAGAAATGTATCCGTACAGGTGATATTGAGAATGTAGGAAAGACAGCCCGCCATGGTACCTTCTTTGAGATGCTTGGTAACTTCTCTTTTGGAGATTACTTTAAGAAAGAAGCCATCCACTGGTCCTGGGAATTTCTTACAGAGGTAGTAGGACTTGACCCGAACCGTCTTTATCCTTCCGTATATCTGGAGGATGATGAGGCCTTTGACATCTGGAATAAGGAAATCGGTATTCCGGCAGAGCGTATTTTCAAATTTGGCAAAGAGGATAACTTCTGGGAGCACGGCGCTGGTCCATGTGGCCCATGCTCTGAGATTTACTACGACCGTGGAGAGAGATACGGCTGTGGCAAGCCTGGCTGTACAGTAGGCTGCGACTGTGACCGTTACATGGAAGTATGGAACAATGTATTTACCCAGTTTGAGAATGATGGAAATGGCAATTATACAACCCTGAAACAGAAGAACATTGATACTGGTATGGGACTTGAGCGTCTGGCTGTTATTGTCCAGGACGTAGACTCCATTTTTGATGTAGACACAATCTGCTCCCTGCGTAATCTGGTAAGCAGGATTTCCGGCAAGGAATATGGGGTACACCATGAGGATGATGTTTCCATCCGTCTGATCACAGACCACATTCGCTCTGCTACATTTATGATCTCCGATGGTATCATGCCTACCAATGAGGGCCGTGGCTATGTACTTCGCCGTCTGATCCGCCGTGCAGCAAGACATGGAAGACTTCTTGGAATCCAGGGCAACTTCCTTGCCACCTTAAGCGCAGAGGTAATTGACGGTTCCAAGGACGGTTATCCGGAACTGGAAGAGAAGAAAGAATTTATCTTCAATGTTCTCACCAATGAGGAGAACCAGTTTGGCAAGACCATTGACCAGGGACTTCGTATTCTGGCAGACATGGAAGAGGCAATGAATGCAGCAGGAGAGAAGACTCTTTCCGGCGAGAATGCGTTTAAATTATACGATACCTATGGATTCCCTCTTGATCTGACAAAGGAAATCCTGGAGGAAAAGGGTTACACCATTGATGAGGAAGGCTTTAAGGCTGCCATGAATGAGCAGCGTGAGAAGGCTCGTTCTTCTCGTGAAGTAACCAACTACATGGGCGCAGATGCCACAGTATATGATGAGATCGATACCTCCGTGACTACAGAGTTCGTAGGATACGACCATCTTTCCTTTGAATCCCCGATTACAGTTGTCACCACAGAGACTGAGATCACAGATTCTCTCATGGAAGGACAGAAGGGTACCCTTTTCGTAGAGAAAACACCATTCTATGCGACTATGGGTGGACAGGTTGGAGATACTGGTGTGATCGAGACTGCAAATGGCAGATTTGTTGTAGAAGATACCATTAAACTTCGTGGTGGCAAGTTCGGTCATGTAGGCCATATGGAATCCGGCATGATCTCCAGGGGAGAGACCGTATCCCTGAAAGTAAATACAGCTGCAAGAAAAGACATCGAAAAGAACCACAGTGCAACCCATCTTCTCCAGAAAGCCCTGAAAGAGGTTCTTGGTTCTCACGTAGAGCAGAAGGGTTCTCTTGTAACCGCAGACAGACTTCGTTTCGACTTTGCTCATTTCACATCTATGACAGCCGAGGAACTTGAGAAGGTTGAGAATCTGGTGAATGAGAAGATCCAGGAAGGTCTTGAAGTTCATACAGATGTTATGGATATCGAGGAAGCAAAGAAATCCGGTGCCATGGCACTGTTTGGCGAGAAATATTCCCAGGAGGTACGTGTGGTATCCATGGGTGACTTCTCCAAAGAGCTTTGCGGTGGTACTCATGTAGCCAACACAAGCGCTATTATGCTGTTTAAGATCGTATCGGAATCTGGTATCGCCGCTGGTGTCCGCCGTATTGAGGCGCTGACCGGAAACGGTGTCCTGGAATATTATAAGAAACAGGAAGCACTTCTCTATGAGGCTGCAAAGGCTCTGAAAGCAAATCCGTCTGAGCTTACTGAGAAGATCGCACATCTGCAGAGCGAGGTAAAAGCTCTTGCAGCTGAGAACGAATCCCTGAAGAACAAGCTGGCACAGGGTGCACTTGGAAACGTTATGGATCAGGTTGTGGAAGTGAAGGGCGTGAAGCTCCTGGCTGCAAAGGTTGAGGGCGTTGATATGAACGGACTCCGTGACCTTGGTGATCAGCTGAAGCAGAAACTTGGCGAAGGCGTTGTTGTACTGGCAGCAGTAAATGAGGGCAAGGTAAGCCTTCTTGCCATGGCAACAGATTCTGCTCAGAAGGCTGGCGCTCATGCAGGAAACCTGATTAAGGCTGTGGCGGCTATTGTTGGCGGTGGCGGCGGTGGACGTCCGAATATGGCTCAGGCCGGCGGAAAGAATCCGGAAAAGGCACAGGAAGCAATCGACGCTGTAAAAGGAATCCTGGAAGGACAGATTCACTAGAGCGTGTTTGAAAAAAATTTGTAAAAATAAGCCAAAAGTTGTTGACGAACAAGGCTTGTATGATATATAATAATGTTCGTGCAAGAAAAATACCCAGACAGTTGTATTTTAGCACAATCTACAACTGGAGG
>ERZ1035006.654-NODE-654-length-26424-cov-6.388904_pt1 | contig 26424 bp, 23 predicted proteins | sample MGYA00520694_ERZ1035006 | MGnify/ENA primary metagenome ERZ1035006 (study PRJEB33766, sample SAMN09781746) | gut metagenome | biome: gut microbiome | host: Homo sapiens | place: Madagascar | study: EMG produced TPA metagenomics assembly of the PRJNA485056 data set... | reverse complement strand
CTCCAATATATAGTGGATCGCATCTAACAGATCCTCGTCTGTCAGGGACAGATCCGAATAGGCATCTCCAATGGCATGAAGTAATGTGAATTTTACTTTTCCGCCAATCATTTTTTTATCTGATTTTGTTGTTTCTAAAATGGCATCTGCATCGTAACCTTGAATATGGGTCGGCAGCTGATAGTCGCAAAGTACCTGCTCGAACTCATGCAGCTGGTCTTCAGACAGACAGCCCCTTTTTACAGACAGGTACGCAGCGGCTACCATGCCAATCGCTACACATTCTCCGTGATACAACTGAAAATCAGACAGTTTCTCTACGGCATGACCGATCGTATGTCCAAAATTAAGCAGGGCACGCTCTCCCTTTTCCTTTGGATCATTTTCTACGACAACACGTTTGATGTTGCAGCCGATCTCGAGCATACCGATCAATGTCTCCGGCTTCTTTTGCAGGAGCTCCTCACGATGATCCCGTATCCATGTATAATAAGCAGCATCTTTAATGAGACCGTGTTTGATCTCTTCTGCCATACCGTTTGCAAATTGCTGATCTGGCAGTGAATCAAATACTTCCATACTCATATAAACAAGTCTGGGCTGGTAGAAAGCGCCAACCATGTTCTTATACTGTTCAAAATCCACACCAGTCTTTCCTCCGATGCTCGAATCGACCTGGGCAAGCAATGAAGTCGGGATCTGGACAAAGTCGACGCCGCGCAAATAGGTAGCGGCAGTGAATCCGGTCAGATCACCAACCACACCTCCACCGAGTGCAATCATAAAATCATGGCGGTCAAACTTGCTGATTATTAAATATTCATATAACTTTTGAACTGTAGCCATATTTTTACTTTGCTCACCGGCATCAAATACAAACGAAAATATCTGCGGATATTGCTCGGATAAAATATGTTCTATTTTATTTAAGTATATTTTTGCCACGTTTGAATCTGATACGATGCAGACTTTTTTGCTTTTGTCTGTACCGATACAGTTCGCAAGGTCTGAATTCAGTGCTTCAAATGTACGATTCAGCGTGATATAGTAGCAGTGTGTTCCCTCATAGTGGACATCAATTTCTTTTCGCATAAGTCATTCCTTTCCGCTTTTTATATTATCTAATCAAAAAGCTGATACGAAAAACGTATTCGATCCTTTTTGGTCACTCCGAGTGTTTCTCCAAACCGGACTTTTCCATATCCACGGATTGATAAAACATCACCTTGTTTACAATAATATGTATTATGTAAACTTTCTGCCCCATTTACAAAAATTTTGCCTTCCTGGATCAGCCGCAATGCAGTGGATCTTGATATTTTGCAGATCGCAGCGATCACGGCATCCAAGCGGTTAGAAGTGACGATCGCTTCCTTCTCCTGAAAATGCGGGACATAATCGATCCTGTAATCATCTAGAATCTCTAATGTCACAATCGTATGCCGAATGGATGTGAGCATGTCCAGAATATACGGTGTGATCCCTTCTTCTGCAAAGAAAAACATCTCTGTACGATCCGGCGTGTCATTGACAATCAGATCTCCGATCTTGCTTCGTTCAATACCGAGACTCATGAGCGCGCCCAAGATATCTCTGTGCGAGAGTTTCTCCGCATATTTGGGATAGGCGGGACAAATGCGCACACATTTCATCGGATAGTCCCATTCATAAAAGAGAGCATCAGGGATAAATGCTACCATCTGACGCTCTGCATATTCGTATCCGCCAGACATCTCATAATCAGATGCCAGCTTGTCTCTATTCTGTTGTAGAATCGACTGTTCATTCAAGGACAAAAAATCGCTGAATGTCACGATTCCCTTTCGCTGCGCCTGCTTGGAAAGATCTGCAAAGCGCTTACTGATGTATAATGCTTCCTCATTCATCGTATTAAATACCCGAAATATCAAAATTATCCATAAATGACTGGAAGTCTCCGGATATGTCTACACTCTCCGGTGTAATGATGAAAATATAATTGGAGATCTTCTGTAAATTGCCGTTGATTGCAAAGCAGGAGCCGGATGTGAAATCGATAATGCGCTGTGCAATATCTACATCAAGACCCTCTACATTCAAGACAACCGTCCGGTTGGCGAGCAATGTCTCTGTAATCTCACGGGACTCGTCAAACGTTGTAGGTTTGATCACACATACCTCCATGCCACCGGATGTCTGCGCACGTCTGGATGAACTGCGCATCGGTGTGATCTTGTTTGGCGTTTTTTCCTTTTGACGACGTTCGCTGACCGGTTCGGGTTCAGACATATCTACGCTGCTTTTAGCGATTGTGCGAGCAGATGCCTTGGGTTTTTCGTCTACTTCATCTTCGTATCCGTCATCATAAAAATCATCATCGTCATCCGGCCCGAGACGCATCATATTTAAAAATCCATCAAATACTCCCATGATCTATATACTCCTATCTGATCTGTTATTTGTTGCCATAATTTCTTGCACCGAAAATACCGGTTCCGACGCGAACCATTGTTGCACCCTCTTCTATTGCGACCTCATAATCGCCAGTCATTCCCATAGACAGGATATCCATATCTACATTATCAATGTTTTTGTTTTTTATGTCAACAGATAATTGCTTGATTTGCTGAAAATACGGACGGTTTTCTTCTGCATCAGTCACATATGGAGCGATGGTCATCAGCCCATTAATCTTGAGATTCGGCAATGTTGCGATCTCCTCTACGAGCTGAATGGCATCATCTGCCGCAATACCGAATTTACTTTCCTCGGCTGCGATATTGACTTCAACCAGAATCGGCATACAGATATTCTTTTTTTGTGCCTGCACACTGATCTCCTGTGCCAGACGATAAGAATCTACCGAATGGATCAGCGCCACCTTATCAATTACCTGCCGAACCTTGTTGCGCTGTAGATGTCCAATCATGTGCCACTTGATATCTCCGGGCAGTTGCTCATATTTTTCACAGATTTCCTGTACTTTATTTTCTCCGAATGTTCGGATCCCTTCATCGTATACTTCACGCAGCATCTCTACCGGTTTGGTCTTGCTGACTGCGATTAATGTAACTTCCGAACGGTCTCTGCCAGCTCTCTGGCAAGCCTTCTCTATGTTGCTTTCTACTTGCTGTAACTGATCTTTTAACATATTATCATTCCTTTCTGTTCCCTTTTCCTTGTTTCCATTATTTTCATTTCATATTACTAGTTTATGATTTCATTTTCCGTGATGATTGATCCGTCTAATGCGATATGGTCATACAGCGACAGACCATAATCTGTGCCGCGCTCAATAATCGTATAATCATCATTCTGATACAGGATATTAATAATACGGAATACGGCATAGCCTTTATTAATGTTGTATACGCCCTTTAGTTCTTCTGTATCACTCAGGACAAAGCTGTCACCACCGGATGGACGAAGTATTCTGGTGCCCTTTTCCAGACCAGCTTCATGAATATCATAAGTATCATCTGTAGATGCATAGATATTTGTCGCGACAAACTTCTGCACTTTTTCTCCGGAGTCATCGGTTGTCTCTGTCAAAACACCGAGTGAGTTGGAATTGCCACCTTTCGTGAAATACTCCTGTGGTACGATAAAAAATGATTTTGTCACAATGGACTGATTCGGGATCTTCAGTCCGCTCTGCCTGTTTAATAGCAGTTCTACATCAATAAAGCGCTCGGAAGCATACCTTATCATTGAGTTTGTAAACGATAAGATCAGATAATTATTGCCGTCACGGTTTTGGATCTCATAGTTGGCCCACGCGGTTGTCTCATCGGATTTGAAACGTATCTTTATGACAGAGCCATCTGCCAGCAATGATTTTAATTCATCATTAATTACAAATACAATCTGCCAGTTTTCCGATGTAATCAATTTGAACAGCGGATCGCCTGCTTCCATATGTGTCGCTGCCTTGCGGTTGTCTTTTTTATATCCGGATGCATCCAGCATGCCGACTGTAAAATTAGAGGTTGTAACACCCTCGTAGCCATCACAATAATAAGATACGATACCTGGTTCAGCGGCTGTCACCCGATGAAAGGTCTGATCTGCCTCTGCATTGGCTGCATACTCAGACATGGAATCAAGCGCACTCAGATTTGTAGCTTCCATCAATTCTGCCTGCAGATCGTTTTTAAATGTATAAGTATTATAAAACGTCATATCCGAGTAAGAATTGCTGTAGTCTTTCATCTGTTCAACCAGCGTCTGATACGCAGCTGTATCAAGCGAATTATCATTACCGCCTGCCCGGGCAATCTGATCTGAGACATTACCGTTTTCATCGACTGAGCAGATCAAGGAGCCTTTTTTCGCACGGGAATTATCCTTAAGATAATAATTGACATAGCCACCCTCCGCTGCGTATACCAACTGCTCCTTCCGCAGTGCGAGACCGGTATAGGTCGTCTGGATGCGTATACTGCCCTCGTCCACTTCATAATAAGATACATGTTTGGCAGTCAGATAAGAATACACATTAAATAGCAGGTATATAAAAATAAGCGCAAAAAAAACAACGCCGATATTAATATTCAATGTTTTTGGATATTTAATAATTTTACTGTTTTTTTTCATAGTTCCGGTTTGTTTGCATAGTATCCGAAAAAACAGGAATACTATCTGAAAAAAGGAGGTATTTATTATGAATTCAAAGTTCTGGGATTACTGTCTGCTCACATTAGTGATCATCGGTGCAGTCAACTGGGGACTGATTGGATTTTTCCAGTTTGATCTCGTTGCTTTTTTATTTGGAAATATGTCCTGGCTGTCCCGCATTATCTATGCATTAGTAGGTATTGCCGGTTTGTATCTGATCAGCGCTTACGGACGAATCCGTTCTATTGGATAACAAACATAGTAGCATGAAATAAGGTGCCTGTGTACAGGCACCTTATATTTTTCATGTGATAGAAAATTCCTATCACATGAAATGCTCCGCAAGGATGCGCACCTCGCGGAGATGAAATATATGCTGCGCATACCGCTCGGGCGCGAAAGAGTCGCTCGCGACTCTTTTTTATTTATTATTACAGAGAAACGATGATCTTTGCCTTTGCACACTCCGGAAGATCTGCTTCATTCTTGGATACGCTCAGAACAAATTTTACATTGTATTTTTCGCTGATGATATCCAGTTTTTCGATTGCGTGATTGATCTGTCCGTCTTCAACATTTGCAATCGTCAGGAAACTGTCAAGATACATCTCCTGTAAATCATGATCCTGTGATACGATACCGCAGATAAATCCAAGGAACTCATCACAATTTGATACCGGGAAGTCTGTCACATTGATCAGACGAACCTTGTTGCTCAACTCATACATATGCTTCTGGCTCTTATCCAGATATACGATGTTACCGGATGCGGATTTTACCGATTCGTTTACCTTATCCAATAAATATTTTGTCTTTCCTTTTCCTTTTTCACCAGCAATAATTTCAACCATCGCTATCTCCTCCTGCTTTTCCTTACTACACAGCCGTTTCCGTGAAATTATATAAAAATCTGCGCAGCGACCGTGCTTTTCTATAAATAAATTATAAAATACTTTAGCCTAAAATACAACTCTATTTTGCAAAATTTGCAAGAACCTGATTCATGACATAATAGAGATTGCTTCTGCCGTCAGCTCTGAGAATAATAGAGATCACCGGTTCATTTTTATCATTGTCGGAGAGTAATACAAGACAGTATCCGGCAGCATTCGTAGTACCTGTTTTTCCGCCTAATACCGTGATACCTTCCGGCTGTGTCACCTCACCGTTCAGATATTTATTTGTATTTGTCCAGGTCTGGCTCGCATCATTGCCGGCTGCATCCGTGTAATATACGGTATAACTGGTCGTCTGGATCAGATTGACAAAATCATCCAGTTCAATTGCATGGGAAAAGATCAGGTACAGATCATACACACACGTATAATGGTCATCATCGTGCAGACCATTCGGATTGACAAAATGCGTATTGGTTGCCCCAAAGGAATGTGCCGTATCATTCATCAACTGCGCAAACTCCTCCACACTGCCAGAAATATGCTCTGCAATCGCAATTGCAGCATCATTTCCGCTCTTTAGCATAAGACCGTATAAGAGATCGGACAATTTGATCTGGTCGCCTGCACGCAAACCGCATACCGAAGAATCACTCGGCTGATCGACCGCATGCTCGCTGACAGTCACAATATCATCCGGATTTCCCCGTGTGAGCGCCAGATATGCAGTCATGATCTTGGTCGTACTCGCCGGATACATCTTTTCATATATATTTTTCTGATACGGGATGGTTCCGTCTGTCGGCAAAAATACACCTGCCGCTTCTACAACCTCCGATGTGACAGCATCGGACTGTGTCTCTTTTTCTTCGGCAACGCACAGATTCTCTGCAAAGAAATGGACAGCATCCCCACTGCCGGATAGCAGTTCTGTCCCCGATTCACTCTTGGCATTCGTTGCAGATGTGCTGATATCATATGGATCTTCGATACTGACATCCTCACCGCAGCCACTCAACAGCAAGCCGGCTGATAGCACAACAGTCAGTAATATTTGTCTATTTATACATTTCACGCCAGTCTAAATCTCCTCTGTCCAATGCACGGATTAAAAGCTCCGCAGTTGCAAGATTCGTCGCTAAAGGAATATTGTGCATATCACATAAACGTACTATATTATTGACATCCGGTTCATGGGAACGCGGTGAAACCGGCTCTCTCAGGAAGATGACCATATCGAGCTCATTATTCTCAATCTGGGCACACATCTGCTGGGCACCGCCTAATGCACCGGCGAGATACTTGTGAACATTCAGATTCGCAACTTCCTCGATCAGCCGTCCGGTCGTTCCGGTTGCATAGAGAGTATGTTTGTTCAATATTCCGCGATAAGCAATACAAAAATTCTGCATCAGTTTTTTCTTTGCATCATGGGCAATCAATCCTACGTTCATGTAATTTCCCCCGTTCCATATTTTCTTGGCTGTAATCCGACATTGAGTACAAATCCCATTCCGGCAAAGTTTGTGACCAGCGAAGTCAGGCCATAGCTGACAAAAGGCAGCGTCACTCCAGTGTTTGGAAACATACCGGTTACAACACAAATATTTACAAATGACTGAAAGGCGATCAATGCTGCCATACCGCAGCAGATCAGTCTTCCGGACAGATCTTTGGCACGTCTGGCAACGATCAGACATTCCAGGGCAATCAGTGCCATGAGAATCACAACAAGCGCCGATCCGATAAAGCCAAGTTCCTCTCCGACGACAGTGAAAATAAAGTCCGTATGTGCCTCTGCGATAAATCCACCGCTTTTGATAGAAGTCACATCCGTGTTATACAGTCCTTTACCGCTAAGCTGACCGGAACCGATCGCCATCATGGAATTCTGTGTCTGCAATGCCTGCTGTGGATACAGATCCGGATAAAGCCACGCCAGAATACGGATATTCTGATAGCCTTCGAGCGCACCGTCTGCGCCCGGTGGATTGGATGCGATCACATACAACGCAACCAACAGTGAAGGTACTGCGACTGCGAGACCACCTAACACTATTTTATAGCTTAATCCACCGATAAACAAGAGGGTTAGGCAAATTAGTGCTGTCACAATGGTTGTAGACAAATCCGGCTCTTTCAGTACGAGAAAAAGTGGTGCTGCTGACAGTAAGGCATAGATAAATAAAATTTTGATACTGTTGACTTTCTCCCTGTACTTTTGCAAAAATGCAGCAAAGAACAAGATAAGGACAATCTTTGACAATTCCGATGGCTGGAACTGGATACCCGCAATCTCAATCCATCGCGTAGCACCCTTGTGGTTCGCTCCAAATCCCGCAATCACTGCTGCCAGAATTACAAGATTGAGTCCGTACCAGATCCATGAAAAACGCAGGATAAAACTGTAGTCCAGCAACGATATGAAAACCATGGCAGCGAGTCCGAGAACAAGTCCCATAATCTGACGGCTCTGGTTGTTGCCTTCTTTGGCACTGCCGATGACGAGTATTCCGAGAACCGTCAGTGCCACCAGATAGATCACCAGTCTGAAATTGTAATTACGAATTGAATACCTTTTTAACATTTATGCTTTAAATCCTTGATGGGGATATTTGCATACAGTGCAGGGACTGTACCGTTGTTGGTTTCAGATTCTGTCTGCGTAATCTGGATGTCGAGACCTTCCGCATCTATCTCCATGTATTTTGAAATTACCTGTATAATATCATTTTTGATGGCTTCCATCACATCCGGCGAACAGTCTGCCCGGTCGGAAACCAATAGCAGCTTCAGACGGTCTTTTGCGACATCCCCGGAGCTTTTTTTCTTAAATATGTCCATGAATCCCATGTATGTATCCCCCTGTTATCTCTTAAACACGCTTGCCAGCTTACTAAAGAAGCTCTCCTTGACATCCAGGTCAAGGAACGGTACTTCCTCGCCCAGAATACGGTGACAGATATTCTGATATGCTTTACCTGCCAGACAGTCAGAGCCTACGAGTGGCTCACCCTGGTTGGTTGAGATAACGATCTGTTCATCATCCGGCACTGCACCGATCAGATTGATGGCTAAAATCTCACAGACATCCTTCACAGACATCATGTCCCCACGTTTGACCATATCCATACGAAGCCTGTTGACAATCAGCTCGGTCCTTCCGATCTCATTTGCCTCAAGCAGTCCAATGATACGGTCTGCATCACGGATTGCAGATACCTCCGGTGTCGTCACAACGAGTGCGCGCTCTGCTCCTGCAATGGCATTCTGGAATCCCTGCTCGATACCGGCCGGGCAGTCTAACAGAATATAGTCAAAATCCTCGCGCAGGTCTTCAATCAGCTTTTGCATCTGTTCGGGATTCACGGATGACTTGTCCCTCGTCTGTGCCGAGGGAAGCAGGAACAGATTCGGATATTTTTTATCTTTGATGAGCGCCTGTTTGATGCGGCAGTTGCCTTCTACCACATCTACCAGATTATATACGATCCGGTTTTCCAAACCCATAACGACATCCAGATTGCGGAGTCCGATATCTGTGTCGATCAAAACTACCTTTTTATCCAACTGTGCCAATCCGGTGCCCACGTTTGCTGTGGTAGTTGTCTTACCGACACCGCCTTTTCCTGATGTAATTACGATAACCTCGCTCATGTACTAATTCCTCCTAAATACTAAATGTTTTTTAACAAGCCGGATGAAATCGGCTCGATTAAAATCTGTTGCTCATAAACGGTTGCAATCTGCGGCCCGGCCGCTTCTTCCTTTATTTTTTTACGGAATCCGCGCACCGGTTCCTTGCGGTCAGCAGAACGGCCGATATAATCTCCGATCTTGATCTGCATCGGATTCATATCGAGTGCAGCCACAAAACAGGTGCTGTCGCCGTCGGCTCCGGCATAGGCGGTACCCTTTAATGCACCGAGCACGACAATATTTCCCTTCGCGATCACTTTCGCCCCAGGATTCACATCTCCGAGTACAATCAGACTTGTCTCTGATTCGAGCTGCTGACCGGACCGGAGTGTTCCTTTATAAAACTGCCCAGTCTGTGGGGAGTGTGTCTCTACATACGCGTCCATGCGGCGTTTGATTACTTCATCCATCAGATCATCATGCTCCATAATGCAGACGACCGAGATCGTAGTATTTTGCTGGATCACATCAATGACCGCATATTGTTCTGCCTCACTCAGACTGCGTCCCTCAAAGGAGATCGCAATCCGGGCATTTTTGAAAAATTTTTCTGAGTCTACAAATTTGTTTTTAACCTCTTCTAAAAGCAGGTCAAACGGCATGGTCTCATCGAGCACCAGATTAATACCGTTTTTTGAACTTTTAATGATAACAGGCTGTTTTTGCAATACGATTCGCCTCTCTTTTTGTTTTATTTACTATAACACTTATAGTATACCGCAAAAATGCTTAATCCGTAAACGAATTTGAATTATTTCCGACATTTGCTGCTTCGCCGGTAATCAGCTCGTCCGCAGTCTTCAGATGGAAATAATATCTGAGGATATTGGCAGATACATCCGCTGCATTGTGCGATGTATATCCATATGCAATACGTGTTGTGATCGATATTTTTGGATCATTGTACGGTGCATATCCGACAAACAATGCATGGTTTGGTCTGTTCTTGACTTGCTGGGCAGTACCCGTTTTACCTGCGACCTCAATCCGTTCAAAATCATCAAAGGAGCTTAGATTTTCTACAACCATCCGGTTTCCGCGGTGGATCGCATCCCATGTCGTATATGAGATCTCATCCATCTCATTATGCACGGACGGTGTATAGGTTTTCAGTACAGTTCCTTCTGTATCGGTCAGCTTGTTTAACAGCGTATAATTATAGACCGTTCCGGAATTGGCCACAGCAGTGACATATCGGGATAATGCGATGGTCGTATAGTTGTGGTTACTCTGTCCGATCGCAGCCGTGATCGGATATGCATCTGCAATCTCCGGTGTACTCTCGACTGTTTCAATGCCAGTCTTTTCACCCAGACCATACATCTCGGCGTATTTCTTCAATACATTGATGCCGGCTGACTCCACGTAATTGTCACCAACCTGTGAGAACTGCCATCCGAGCTCATAGAAGAAATAGTTACATGAATCCCGGAGTGCCTCTGATACATTGATCTTGCCGTGTGTGCCACCCGGATAGATCCAGCACTTGGGTCCATCCTCTACACGTTCAAATTTTCCTTTGTCCTGAATACGCGTTGTCGTAGAAATCACGCCCTCAGTCAGGCCGGCGGTAGCAGTCACCATCTTAAAGGTAGAACCGGGTGCGGTCTTCTGCTGCGTCGCATTGTTATAGAACGGCGATGACAGATCATCCATCAGCGATGCAAAATATGCACTGTCTACGGTATTGGCCAGTCGGTTGTTGTCATAACCAGGGTATGTCACACATGCTAACAGTTCGCCAGTTGTCACATCCGTCAGCACGCAGGAGCCGGTACATGGATCGAGCGCCAGCTGTGCCGGTGTGATCTCCAGATTCCGGATCCGTTCCATCATAAAATCAAATGGGCTGAGTGTGTGATTTTTCAGCTCTGCGATCTTTTCATCATCATAATCAAGGATCTCCTGATCATACAGGATCAGGCATACCTGTGTGCCGGTGAGCAGATCATCACGGATCATGTGTTTGTAGATCCGTTTGCAAAAGCCCTCGTCATTTTCCAGATGTTCCAGAATATAATCTACAAACAGCCGGTAAAACTCCTCGGAATCAGAATATCTCGTATCTGACGGGAATTTTGTCACGTCAAACCATTGTTCGTTGATAATATGGTACAGATATTCCTGCAGGCTGATAGAATCATTTTTCCATGCAATGTATGTTTCATCGTTCCAGTCTATTTTATCGGATAAAATCACCGGATTTTCCTGATCCATCAGCATAGACACGATATAACTCATATACATCTGCATATCTTCGGACAGATCCGCATAAGCAGCCGGATTGTTCTTTGTCAATTCCTTACGGATTGCTTCGAGAACTTTTTCACGCTGCCTGCTGAATACCTGATAGACGGACTGCTCTGTCTCAGATGCATCCTCTGCCGCGAAATGATCCATCCGGATCACATTGTTATTGATCAGTGCATAATACACATCATCGATCGGGATTTTGATATCCGAAGCACCGGCAGCCTCATATTCTTTTACATTAATAATCTTGGAATAGACGATACCGGCGATCTCCTGTTCCAGCAAGTCATAGACTGCTTTTTGCAGATCCATGTCAATCGACAGATAGACATCATTCCCGGCTGCCGGCTCCGTCCGTTCAATCGTCTCTAACTCTTTGCCGAGGTTATCTACATAGAGTTTTTCCTCGCCCTTTTTTCCTTTGAGTTCGGCATCCATATACTGCTCGATACCGGATTTTCCAACGGTATCGTTGCGCGAATATTCGGAGCCCTCTGTATCACCACCGAAAGCCAGATACTCTTCCTCATCAATCTGGCCGGTGTAGCCGATCAGATGGGCAAAATATTTGCTATCGTTATAACGGCGGATCGTATCCTCTGTGACTTCAATACCCTGCAGCTCATCGGAATGTTCACTGACATAGGCAACAGTCTCTTCGCTGACGTCTGATGCAATGGACGCAGCAATATATTTCTGGTAACTGTTCTGGCGCATACGGTAACGGATAATTGCAATGCGGTAAGCGTCATTTTTAGAATAATCCGATGAGATGTCAAAACAGTTGCTGTTATCACTCGCCAGGTATGCCATGATCTGATCAGGAGTCGCCGCAGCCGTGTCATAGCCCAGTTTTTCATCATAGCCCAGATCCGCGGTATTTGTCTCTCCGTAGATGTCTGCGCGGAACCGCTGCAGCTTGGAGCCGCTGACGGTGAACCCATAGGTTTCATTGTCATTTAACTGTATGGAGAAATCATTGTCGATGGTATCCCCATTCTGATCCATGGTATGGAGCACCCGCAGCAGATCTTCGTTAATAGAACGGTTTTTCACCTGCGTGGCACTCAAAGATCCCTCTTTGGCATAGCTGCCGTTATCCTCAATCGTAATGCCATATGCCAGTTCATTATAGGCCAGCACCTTACCGTTCCGGTCAAAAATGCTGCCGCGCGTACTGTTCAGGCGTCTCGTCTTGATAACACGCATCAGATAGTCAGACTGGCTGTCAGCTCCGTTGATGATCTGTAACTGAAACAGACGAAGCAGCAGACAGGCAGACATTCCGATAAACAGGATTGCCAAAAAAAGAATTCTTGATTGAAATATCTGTTTAATAAAGCTCTTGATATTACGAAACAAATTTTGCAGCTCTCTTTCTTTCTATTTCCTCCAGCCGTCGATTGACCTTCAATATGATAAAATACAGGACAATCATCATCAGCAGCGTATAAACGAGCTCCGGCAGGATCACATGTGACAGATAATAAGGAAAATCCAGTCTGTTACGGAACAGGAACAGGAAAAAATATATCATAAAATTGTATATAAAATCACTGGCTGAGATCAGCAGCATCGGCAGCTTGAAATCTTCCGGGAAAAACAGCTTTCGGAAAAAACCGTTCATATAACCGATATACATATACAGCAATGCATATCCACCCAAAACATGTGCATAAAAAATATCAACCAGAATACCGCACAACAATCCGATATACATGCCCTCTTTTTTTCCACGCATAAAACCAAAAGACGCTGTCACGATAATCAGCAGATTCGGTGCAACGGTGAGGAATGATATGGACTGGAACAGTGTCGTCTGAAGCAGGAAACAAACGAGCACGATCAGAAATACCGTAATTTTTCGACGCATAACAGATCTATTCCTCCTGAGTCTGTGTAGTAGTCTTCAAATCAGTGATCACCAGCACATGCTTGACATGCTCAAAATCAACAACCGGTGAGATCAGCCCGGATTTGGTCAGATTGTTGGAATTGACATGGATCTCACTGATATAGCCGATCAAAAGTCCCTGTACATATTCAGAACTGATATAGGAAGTCACAACCTGATCTCCTACAGCTACTTTATTATCGGTATCTTTCAGATTGCTGAACGTAATCATCTGACGCTCATCCATCGTCTGCAGGTCACCTTTGATCACGCAATTGTCTGAAGTCGATAATACCATGCCGCTCACACTGCTCATATCATCAACGATCGAGCGGACCTTTGCATAGTTGGGACCGACCTCCGTGATGATACCCGCGAGACCACGTCCGGTAATCACATTCATACCGGCAGAGATGCCGTCTTTGCTTCCTTTGTCGATGAGGAACGTGTCGAACCAGTTGCCGGCATCTTTGCCGATCACGCTGGCAGCTACTTTATGGTACTCAGAATAGCCTTCATCCAATGCAAGCAGTGCGCGCAGGTCTTCGGTATCGTACTGTTCGAGTTTTCTCGTATTCAGCTCATCTGTCAGCTCATCTACCTGTGCCTTCAGTTCTTCATTTTCTTTCATTACGTTTTTGAGATTGGCCAGCTCATAGGTCTTGTCCGAGATCCAGTTGCCGACTGTCGTGAGCCCGCGCTGCATAGGGATAAATACATAGCTTGCTGCATCACCGACCGGTCCTGATACCCAGCCGAAAGTAAAACTTCCGAACATGAGCATAAAACAGACCCCGGTCAATGCAAGCAGTATATATTTTGCGGGAACCGACGTTTTATTTTTACGTTTTACACGTGCCATTTTGATTCAAACCTCAGCGATTATTTATAGATCTTTGCCTTCAGCGTGTATGCAAGATGCTTGAATTTTGTGTCACTGACAATCTTTACCAGTCCTCTTGCCACACATTCTTCCGGGTCCTCGCAAGTATTTACCTGCATGTTGGTGGTCTGTGAAAACAGCTCATCCAGTTTGCGGATACGTGAAGATCCGCCAGTGATATAAATACCGGCATGGATGATATCCCGCGCGAGTTCGGGCGGTGTATGCTCCAGTGTCATCTTGATCGAATTGCAGATATCATTCAGATCTGTCTGGATCGCCTCATGTACCTGTGCTGCAGTCACTTCTGTCTCAATCGGCAGACCACTGACAACATCACGTCCGACAATCATCATCGTCTCCTCGCTGCCCGGCAGCGCACAGCCGATGGATTCTTTTAATGCACAAGCCGTCTTTCGGCCGATCAGCAGGTTATTGTTCTTGCGCACATAAGAAATAATCGAATCATCAAGCTGGTTTCCACCAAAATGCAGCAGGCTGCTGAGAACCAGTCCACCAAGGGAGATCACGGAGATCTCTGTCGTATCCGCACCGATATCTACCAGCATCACGCCGGTCGGTTCATTGACATCCAGACCGAGCCCTACAGCATCTGCGATCGGCTTCTCACACACCTGAACGAGCCTGGGCTTTACACGGCTCTTATAAAACATGTCAAAGAATGCCTTTTTCTCTACTTCTGTAATATCTGTCGGAACCGCTACGATAAAATCCGCTCCGCGGACTTTGCCCTTGGAATGCTTCTCTAAAAATTCAAAAATCATCGTCTGCAGGAAATTATATTCGGCGATCACACCGCCAACAACCGGGAACGACACCTGTATGGTATCCGGTGCCTTTTCATACATGGCATATGCGGCATCCCCATATGCATATAACTGGTTTTTATTGACGATCGCCACGGTATTTTTCTCATTCAGTATCTTACCGCTCGATTTACAGAATACCTTGAGGTTATTTGTACCGAGATCGATTCCGTATACATTGCTGCTCATAATGTTTTCTCCTAAATTATTTTCCTAAACTAAAATGTGTTTGTTTTCTCGAAAACTGTAATACTTATTATCCCCAATAATGATGTGGTCAGACAACGGTATGTCCATCAGGTCACCGCATTCTTTTATGCGCTGTGTCAGACGGGCATCCTCCCTGCTCGGCATCGGATCACCGCTCGGATGGTTGTGCAGTAAAATAAAAGATACTGCCTTTTTTTCCAACAATTGCAGGAAAATCTCACGCGGGGAGCCAAGTACCGCGCGTGCCGAACCGGTTGCTATGATATGGTCGCAGAGCAGCCGGCATTTGATGTCAAACATGCTGACTAACAGCTGCTCCCTGGGTTCATGCCTGAGACGTTCCATATAATAGGCGGCTACAGATCCCGCATCCGTAAGCTGTATGTGCTCCCTGCGGTCAGTCTGGGCAATCCGTCTGGATATCTCAGCCACACATTTGAGCTGGATCGCCTTGACCTCACCGATCCCCGGAAAAGACATCAGTTCTTCCGTGGACATGTAATGGAGATTTAATAAGTTCTTTCCACCTGCCTGCAGAAGCTGCTGTGCCAGTTGGATAACATTCATCTTTGAACTGCCACTCTTTAAGATCACGGCAAGCAGTTCTGCATCTGATAATGCCTGCGGTCCTGCCGACAGACATTTTTCATAAGGACGCTCCGATACAGGAAGCTCCTTTGCTGTCATATGATTGGTCATCTGCCCTCTTTTCTGCTCTCTCCTCATTGCAGATCCAGAGTACAACTATCAAATTATTTTAACACAGATAGTCCTTATTAACAAGATTTCGAATATAAAGTTTTTGTAAAGACATCAGGATGCCGAATTTTGCATGGTGCCAGGTCAGTCCACCCTGAAAATACACATTATATGGCTCGCGCAGCGGCCCGTCAGCAGATAATTCGATGGAAGAGCCCTGCACAAATGCACCGGCTGCCATGATGACCTGACTGTCATAGCCTGGCATATCCCACGGTTCCGGTGTCACGTAACTATCGACCGGCGCACCCGCCTGGATGCCCTCGCAGAATGCACACAGGCGCTCCGGTGTCTCCAGTGCAATCGCCTGGATAATATCATGCCGGCTCTCTGTGCCGTCCGGCAATACTGTAAAACCAAGCCGTTCATACAGGTTTGCCGCAAAAATAGCGCCTTTTAATGCCCCGCTGACAACGAGTGGTGCCTGGAACAGTCCCTGATAAAAAGACTGTATCACACCAAGTGAGGCTCCTACTTCCTTGCCAAGTCCCGGTGAAGTCAGGCGATATGCCGCATTCTCTACACATTCTGTCGTACCGACAATATATCCACCGATCGGTGCCAGTCCACCACCCGGATTTTTAATCAGGGAACCAACGACCATATCGGCTCCGACATCACTCGGCTCGATCGTCTCTACGAACTCACCGTAACAGTTATCTACCATACAGATCACATCGGGTTTGATACTTTTTACAAATGCAATCAGTTCCCCGATCTGTGCGACGGAAAGTGTCTTTCGCATGAGATATCCTTTGGAGCGCTGGATCGTCACCAATTTTGTATGTTCATTGACCGCAGCACGGATGCCGTCATAATCAAAACCGCCATCCGGCAGAAAATCGACTTGTCGGTACGTCACGCCATACTCTGCCAGTGAACCCTTTGACGGACGGATACCGATCACTTCTTCGAGTGTATCGTAGGGCTTTCCAACGGGGGATAACAATTCATCGCCCGGCCGCAGATTGGACATCAATGCCAGTGCTAGTGCATGTGTACCACAAGTGATCTGTGGACGCACGAGCGCCGCCTGTGCATGAAATACATCCGCATAGACCTGCTCGAGTGTATCACGTCCGAGATCGTTATAGCCGTATCCGCTCGATGCATTGAAACACTCGGCACTCACGCGGTTTTTCTGCATGGCCGCAATGACTTTCAACTGATTATATTCGGCTACACGGTCGATCTGTGCAAAACGCGGTTTCAGTTCTGCAGCTATTTTTTCACCAAAACGGTACACTGGTTCGTCAATACCCATCTGTTCATAAATTTTCTGCAGGTCAAAATCGCCATTTTTCTGCTGTTCCATTATTTTAATCCTCGCTTTTCTATTTCTTGTAACATATAAGATAAAATTTTGTCTTCATTGTAATCAAATGCAGGCTTGTCTACCCAGATCACGTCGCGTTCACGGCGAAACCAGGTGAGCTGACGCTTGGCAAAATGTCTCGTATCGCGCTTGATCATATAGACCGCCTTATCTAACGAACACTCACCGTCAAGATAAGCCAGCAATTCCTTGTAACCCAGTCCCTGCATGGACACGAGATCTCTCGTATATCCCATATCGCGCAGTTTTTTTACTTCACCGAGCAATCCCTGCTCCATCATGGCATCGACTCTGGCGTCAATCCGCTCATACAGATGCTCCCTGCGGTCTGTCAGTACAAAATATGCAAATCCATACGGAGACTGCTTTGCCCGCTCGGCTGCATTATGTGCTGAGATCGGTGTGCCGGTCTTTTCATAAAATTCCAGTGCACGGATCACGCGCTTGATGTTATTTGCATGAATCTGCCCTGCCGCCTGTGGATCGACCTGTGCCAATTGCGCATGGAGTGCTTCTGCTCCCTCAGACTGTGCCAGTTGTGCGTATTTTTGACGCAGTTTCAGATCCGCGTCCTCCTCAGAAAAATCGACATCATACAGCAGTGCCTGAATATAGAATCCGGTTCCTCCAACGACAAGCGGCAGCTTACCTTTGTCCCAGAACTGCTCCATCGCAGCTTTGGCATCATGTTGAAACTGTACGACATGAAATGGTTCATCCGGCTCGTAGACATCAATCAGTGCATGGGGCACCCCCTGCATCTCCTCCGGTGTGATCTTTGCCGAGCCGATGTCCATATGTTTATATACCTGCATGGAATCTGCCGATATAATACCGGTATCTAGTGCTTTTGCCAGTGCAATGGACAGTGCACTCTTGCCGACTGCGGTAGGTCCGGTCAGAATCACCATATTTTTTTCGTTCATAGATGTATTCCCTTCAAAATATAAAGTTTTTCACAAAACCCGCTTAAATTTCTTTTCGATTTCATATTTACTCATAGAGATCATCGTCGGCCTGCCATGCGGACAATGGTATGGATTGTCCAGTGTCAGCAGCTCCTGTATCAGTGTCTCGGCCTCAGCCGCACTGATTCTCTGATTGCCTTTGACCGCCGCTTTGCAGGAAGCCGTTGCGACCTTATTCCAGATCATCTCCGTGGTCAGAACCTGTGTCCCTGTCTCAGAGACCATGTCATCCAGTAGCTCTAAAAACAGATTTCTGGCATCCAGGTTATACAGATTGTCCGGGATTGCCAAAATCGAATATTCGCGTCCACCGAACTCCTCAATCTCAAAACCCAGCTTCTGCAATTCGGGCAGATTTTGTTTCAGTGCCTGTTCTTCCTGCATCGACAGGCTGAGTATCATCGGCGGGCTGAGCTGCTGGGACGTATATTCCCGTGAGGCAAACGTCTTCATATTGCGTTCAAACAATACCTTTTCGTGAGCGGCATGCTGATCCATGATATAGAGCTTGTCATCTGCCTGCGTCAGCCAATAGGTATCGAATAACTGACCGATCACATGTATATTGGACCGCTTCGCCTGCTCAATGAATCCGGTCTGATAACCATTTTCCTCACGGAATATATCTGTGAGTCCTAACTGTTGACCTGTTACCGGCGGATTCTCTGTTGAAGTCCCTGGCAGAGTTCCTTTTTGTATCTCTTTGGGGGCATCGGATGCTGTAGTGCCTGCCGTCTGAGCCGGTTTCATATCACCATCGCCTGGTTCCGGCTTTGATTCCAGCTTTGGTTCCGGCAGCGGGCGCGGCGCATATTTGCGTTCATACGGACTGTCTTTTGCGACCGCACGGCGGATCTCTGAGAGCCGGTTACGTTCAAATGGTTGTGGTGCACGCGTAGGCTGATTCGCCGCTTGCGGCTTTTCAACGGTAGCTTCCGATCCATGTTCCTGTCTGCTTTTTTCTGCACCGGCTGTGACTTCCGGTACAAGATCGCGCCCCTGAAGCACCTCGCGCAGCATGTGAAGCAGCGTCTGGTAGAGCTGCTCACCATTTGCAAAACGTACTTCCATTTTTGTCGGATGTACATTCACATCCATCAATTCTTCATCCATGGTCAGATATAGTACGGTAAACGGATACTGATGGTTCATCAGATATGGCTTATATGCTTCTTCAATTGCCTTGGCAACGATCTGGCTCTTCATATAGCGCCCATTGATATAATAGTTTTCAAAATTACGGTTTCCTCTGGAGATCAACGGTTTACCGATATAGCCGGACACTCCTACACCGCCTTCGTTTTGCTCGATCTGCAAGAGGTTCGAAGCGATATCTTTCCCATAAATATGATAAATGATATCCTTTCGGTTACAGTTGCCGGATGTATGCAGCTTTTGCTGATTATTCACGATGAGCTGAAACGATACTTCCGGGTGTGACAGTGTCAGACGTTCTACGATCGTTGCGACATAACCGGCTTCTGTCTGTGCTGATTTTAAAAACTTGCGCCGCACCGGTGTATTGAAAAACAGATTGCGTACCAGAAATGTCGTTCCCTCCGGCGCACCGATCTCTTCGAATGTTTTTTCTTTGGAGCCTTCGATCACATATCTGACGCCAGTCAGCGCCCCGCGTGGTCTTGTAATGAGTTCTACCTGGGCGACTGCGCTGATACTCGCCAATGCTTCACCACGGAATCCAAGCGACTTGATGCACAACAGATCCTCCAGCGAACGGATCTTGCTCGTGGAATGGCGCAAAAATGCCAGACGGATCTGATCTTTATCAATACCACAGCCGTTATCTGTGATCCGGATAAAAGACAATCCTCCTTCTTTGATCTCCACAGTAATGAATGTTGCTTTTGCATCAATCGCATTCTCTACAAGCTCTTTCACAACGGAAGAAGGCCGTTCCACGACCTCTCCTGCAGCAATCTTTTCAATTGTCGCCTCATCCAGTAATTGTATCTGTGGCATGATGGCCTCCTTTCTATACTATGCGCTACCAGCGGTTTTTTAGTTTTCCCTGCAGCTCATATAATTTGTTCAATGCCTCGATCGGCGTATAATTTCCCAGATCCAGGTCTTTGAGTTCTTTTAAGATGTCATCATCATCTACGGTGTCAAACAGTGAGATCTGATTCTGGTCTACTTCATCGAGTTTTTTGACCTTCTTGTGTGATCGTTTGTCCGGAGAGAGACTCTCCACGCCACACGTGATGTTGTTTTCGATCAGTTCCTGGCAGATCTCTTTGGCACGGTTGATCACAGAATCCGGCACACCTGCCAGCTTTGCGACCTGGATACCATAACTGCGGTCCGCACCGCCTTTTACAATCTTGCGCAGGAATACGATGTCATCGCCTTTTTCCTTGACGGCAATACAATAATTATTGACGTTGTCCAGTTTTCCTTCCAGTTCAGTCAATTCGTGATAATGCGTCGCAAACAATGTCTTGGCACCGAGCAGCTTGGGATTACTGATATGCTCGACGACTGCCCAGGCAATAGATAATCCGTCAAATGTCGATGTACCACGGCCAATCTCATCTAAAATAAGCAGACTGTTTGATGTTGCATTGCGCAGAATATTTGCCACCTCGTTCATCTCGACCATAAAGGTACTCTGTCCGCTTGCCAGATCATCACTGGCTCCGACACGTGTAAAGATCCGGTCCACTAGCCCGATATCTGCTTTTGCGGCAGGTACAAAGCTGCCGATCTGTGCCATGAGTACGATCAGTGCGGTCTGGCGCATATAAGTTGACTTTCCTGCCATATTCGGCCCCGTAATAATAGAAATCCGGTTTTTTCCATTATCCAGATGTGTATCATTCGGAATAAACATATCATTGTTCATCATTTTTTCCACAACCGGATGTCTGCCGTCATGGATCATCAGCGTACCGTTCTCATTGATGTGCGGACGGCAATAATGCTGTGTATCAGCTACCTTTGCAAAGGAAATCAACACGTCAAGTCCTGCGATCGCTTTGGCTGAACGCTGGATACGTGTTACTTCACCTGTGATCTTTTCGCGCAGCTGACGGAATAATTCATACTCGAGCTGTACCAGTTTGTCCTCGGCTCCAAGGATCGTCTCCTCCAGTTCTTTGAGCTCCGGTGTAATATAGCGTTCTGCATTGGTAAGTGTCTGTTTCCGCATATAATAATCCGGTACCAGATCCTTGTAGGAATTGGTCACTTCCAGATAATAACCAAACACTTTGTTATATTTGATCCGCAGATTCTTGATACCGGTTTTCTCACGCTCGGATGCCTCGATCTGTGCGAGCCAGCTCTTTCCCTCTGTCTTGGCTTTACGCAGCCGGTCGACTTCTTCAAAATAGCCCTCTTTGATGATGTTTCCATCATGTACGGACAGTGGAGGGTCTTCAATAACCGCCTCATCGATCCACGTGAAAATATCCTCGAGTCCATCCATCTGTTCCAGTAAGCCTGTCAGTGCCTTTGCATGAAACTCCGAGAGCACCATGCGGATGGGCGGCAGCATTTGTAAAGAATTTTTAAATGCAATTAAATCCCGCGGATTCGCAGTCTGATAACTGATTCTCGTAATCAGGCGCTCTAAATCATAGACCGGACCCAGATATTCACTCATTTCCTCACGGCTCATGATATTCTGGTTCAGTTCCTCAATCGCATCATAGCGTGCCTCGATTTCATCTTTTTGAATCAGCGGCTGTTCTACATAAGTGCGCAAAAGCCTCGCACCCATGGCTGTTTTCGTCTTGTCGAGTACCCATAGTAAAGAGCCTTTTTTATTTTTCTCCCGCATCGTCTCAACCAGTTCCAGATTGCGTCTGGTCGCTGAATCGAGCACCATAAATGCACTTGTGGAATACGGCTTGATATTTGTCATATGCTCCAGCCCATTCATCTGTGTCTCGTACAGATATTTGAGCAGGGCACCTGCCGCCAGCGTCCCGGACAGATAATCTGCCAGCCCGAGCCCATCAAGCTGTCTGACATGAAAATGATCCAATAAGATACCCTTTGCCGTATCATCAGTAAAATACCACGAATCGAGTGCCGTCACTGTAATGCTCAGTCTATTTCGCAGCATCTCGATATCGAGTGTACTCAAAAACAGTGCTTCGTTGCAGATGATCTCCGCCGGTGCGAACTTCTGAATCTCATCCATCAGTTTTTGTGTGGTATCGATCTCCGTCACAAAGTAATCTCCGGTCGATACATCTGCTGTAGATACACCAAATATAGACTCATCACAATAAATACACATCAGATAATTATTTTTTGATTCATCCAAAGATGCCACATCGGTATTCGTTCCCGGTGTCACAATGCGGATCACCTGACGTTCTACGATCCCCTTGGATAGTTTTGGGTCACCGATCTGTTCGCAGACCGCTACTTTATAGCCTTTTGCCACAAGACGGTTGATATATGTATCGGCTGCATGAAACGGCACACCACACATCGGTGCCCGTTCTTCCATACCGCACTGCTTTCCGGTCAGTGTCAGTTCCAGTTCTTTGGATGCAATCTGCGCATCTTCAAAAAACATCTCATAAAAATCGCCCAGCCTGTAAAAAAGGATACAATCCTTATGTTCCTGCTTCGTCTGTAAATAATGCTGCATCATGGGTGAATACTCAGCCATCATGTTCCTCCTAAATGTTATTTATCACGGATGATATTGTCTGGCAATCGCCTCCGCAACCTTGATGCCATCCATTGCTGCTGAAGTGATTCCCCCGGCATAGCCGGCGCCTTCCCCACACGGATATAATCCATGCATACTGCTCTCGCACTGTTCGTCTCTCACAATCCGAAGCGGTGACGAAGTACGGCTCTCTATGCCGGATAAAATAGCATCCCAGCGGTCAAATCCATGCAATCTGTGACCAAATTGTTCCATACCGGCTATCAAACACCGGTTCATATCTTCTGTCAGTAATTCATGTAATGCGCCAAAACCAGCTGTGCCCTTGATGCAGCTGTCAAAATCTCCGTAATCCGTTGAACTGCGCTTCTCCTTAAAATCTGCATACAACTGCTGTGGGATTTTACCGTCACACAATTCATACGCATGCCGCTCCAGCGCGCGCTGGAAACGCACACCGGCCAGTGCATCTGTCCCCGGAAAATCTGAAGGGTTCACCGATACAATGATCGCAGAATTGGCATTGTGGCTGTCGCGCTTATAATAGCTCATACCGTTGACTGCCAGATGTCCTTGTTCCGATGATGCATTGACAACATATCCACCCGGACACATGCAAAACGAATAGACACCTCTCTGTCCCGGAAAATTGGCCGTGACCTTATAAGGTGCTGCTGGCAGATGCTCCATATCCGGATCTGCGCCGTACTGGCTCTCATTGATCATTGCCTGTGGATGTTCCACTCGAAAACCGACTGCGAATGCCTTCGGCTCCATAAGGAGCGGCTTGTGCGCAAGCATCTCAAATGTATCTCTGGCCGAATGGCCGAGTGCAAGCACCGCAAGCTCCGTATCGATCTGCTGCTCCCCGTGCGGCCCATGTATGACAAGCCCGGTCAGCCGTCCATCCTGACACACAAGATCCGTCATGCATGTCCCAAACATGAATTTACCGCCCAGGCGCAGGATCTCCTCACGCAGATTGCGGATCACAGCTGTCAGAATATCGGTACCAATGTGGGGCTTGTTGTCATAGAGGATCTCAGACGGTGCGCCACATTTACAAAATAGTTCCAACACATGCCGGCCGCGCCCAATGGGATCCTTCACCAGTGTATTGAGTTTTCCATCTGAAAATGTGCCGGCACCGCCCTCACCAAACTGGACATTGGAGGATGGGTCTAAAATTCCCTGCTCCCAGAATCTGACAACATCAGCCGTGCGGTCATCCACGCGCTTTCCACGCTCTAAGATCAGCGGGCGGTAGCCGTGTAGTGCAAGTTCATATGCACAAAACAAGCCAGCCGGACCAGCGCCCACGACTACCGGACGATGGCTCATCGCCTCTGCGCCGGGTTTGGGAAAGTGATAACGGCTCTTTTGTGCGAGCTGAATGTTTGGTTTATGTAATTTTTTAACGAGTCTGGCCTCCCCACCCATCGTCACATCGACTGTATATACATAAAAAAGCTGCGGCTTTTTCCGCGCATCCACAGAACGTCTGATGATCTCATAACGAAACTCGGTTCCCTGTTGTATTCCAAGTACGGCGCAGATTTTTTCTTCTATCATCTGCTCATTATGAATGAGCGGTAGTTTTAACTGTTGAATTCTGATCATGATTGCTTTCTCCCTGTCCGAATCATGGATGCTGCATGTCTGCCGGCGATGGCACCACTCGACCATGCCCATTGCAGATTAAACCCTCCGCAGATTCCGTCTACATCCAGCATCTCTCCTGCAAAATACAATCCGTCTACCAGCTTTGACTCCATCGTATCGGCACAGACCTCGTCTACAGCTACACCACCTGCCGTCACCTGCGCCTGCTCAAAGGAACGCGTAGCGCTGACCGGTACTTTGAAATGTTTGATGATTGTGGCAAGCTGTGCGATCTGCCGGGACGGAATGGCGGTACACGGCTGATCCGATGGAATAGCTGCTTCTGCCAGCAGTGCTACACCCAGCTTATCCGGAAACCAGCCGGTCAGGCTCTGTGCTGCTGTCTTGTTCACTGCACAAGGATGCTTCATCCGCTGCCTCAGTATATCACGGGTCTGCAATTCTGTCATTCCGGGAGAAAAATCCAGCTCCACATATACATGCTCTGCGCTTTTCGCAATCTGCCTGTCCTGTCCGACCTGCGAGAATGCTTTTGCCGCCAGATGGCTCATCTGAAAAATACAGATCCCGGAGATGCCATAATCTGTGAGCTGCAATTCTCCATTCTGACAATCTTTTTCTATCCCATCAATGTAGATTTTTGCTGAAATTTCTGCACGAATTCCTGCAACCTTTTTAAAAAATGCAAGAGTGGATTGCAGCGGGACAAGCGCCGGAACTAAATCTTGTATGTGATGTCCGAGACGTTCTACATATAGAAAACCACTTCCGTCACTCCCGGTCTTTTTATAAGACTTGCCACCTGTCGCAAGGATACATTTTCGTGCATAATAGATCTTTGTTTTTGTGTCAAATACAAAAATCTCCTCTGTTCCAGATCTATTTTTGCATATATTTTCCGCTTTTGTGATCGTTCTTATGCCAATATTGCATTCGATAGAAATGCCCAGACGCCCACATTCCATCAGCATTACAGCCAGTACACCGGCAGCTTGTCCTCCTGCCGGATAATAACCACCTCTGCGTACAACCGGAACAATGCCCAATTCGTCGAAAAAGTTTAATGTAGAATTAATATCAAACTTTTTTAGTGCAGGCAGCACAAATGCAGGGCAAGCACTGTGATAATACTGTTTATATGTGTGCTCGTCCTGCCAGTCTGGGATTGTATGAAATATTTCATTGCTAAAATTACACTTTCCGTTTCCGGTCATTAAAATTTTCTTGCCGGGACGTTCCATATGCTCAAGGATCAATACCTTCGCACCTGATCTGGCTGCCTGTATCGCTGCCATCAGACCGGCTGCTCCGCCACCGACAACAATCACGTCCCATACATGTCTGCTCCCGGATTTTTTCTCGGATGTGATTCTTTTCTCCATCTATTTTTCCTGTTCCTAACTGGAGTAGCTCTCCAAAAACTCAAGCAGTGTTTCTTCCGTATCAAAATGTTTGCCTGTATCAATCTGCTCACGGACATCCTCCGGCAGCAGATCATAGGCGATCGTAGTCTCCATATAGAGCTGCCCGGTCTCCAAAACATATACTTGCAGACAACCATCTGCCACTGCCAGTGCATAAGTCGTCTGCTCCTGCTGTGGTGTCTGTGTATACTCCGCAGGTACTCCATTCGATGACTTTTCTGACCCACGTATTGTCGCACTCGCAGGCCGGTTATCCGGATCCGGTTGTTTTGTATCCGCCTGATTGGTGTCTGCAAGCTGCTCATCCGCGATCACTGACGGCCGTGGCTGTTGTACCCGGTTTTGTGCAACTGCACTTCGATAGATGCAGATGCACGCAACTGAAACGGCAAGCACTGCTAAAGC
>ERZ1035006.646-NODE-646-length-26605-cov-16.716911_pt1 | contig 26605 bp, 27 predicted proteins | sample MGYA00520694_ERZ1035006 | MGnify/ENA primary metagenome ERZ1035006 (study PRJEB33766, sample SAMN09781746) | gut metagenome | biome: gut microbiome | host: Homo sapiens | place: Madagascar | study: EMG produced TPA metagenomics assembly of the PRJNA485056 data... | reverse complement strand
TTTTCCTTGTAATTTGCAACTGAATACTGTGATTATTTGAACCAGATCTTCAACAAGTTCCTGCTGTTCAGATTTTTCAGTATTATCAATAATCTCAATCTCACAATTATAAAGTGAAGCGATATATTCTATCAACTCAAAACCAAATCGCAGTAACCGATCTTTATACAAAACAACAACCTTTTCAACCTGATTTTGAGATATTCGCCTGATCAATTCCTGGAGCCCTTTTTTCTTATAATTAATTCCGGAACCGATATCACTTATTATCTCAAACGGCTGTCCTTTTGCCAGAAGATATGTTTTAACATTATCAATCTGTCGTTCCAGATCATCTTTTTGTTTATGACTGGAAACACGACAATATCCAATTGTAATGCGGTTTTTAGGCTTTACATTTATTACCTGGTTGAGTTGCTCATCAGAATAATATCTATAGCCACTTACTGTAGTATGATGCGGATGAAGTTTTCCATTGGCATCCCAATTTCGTAATGTCTGAGCAGATACGCCTATAATTTTTGAAAATTCATGTATAGAATAATATTTACTCAAAGTATCAACTCCTTTCAATAATATTCTACTCTAATATCTTATAAAACTCAACACCTACTTATATGATTTTATAATTTATATTTAACTATTAACAACCTCCTTTTTTACGTTACATTTCTTCATTTCCTTTAAAAACAAAATTGTTCCTTTTCCTATTATCTACTATCACACTCAGTATAACAAAATTACCATTCTTCGATGCTGCAAGTATGATGCTTTTCACTATCATAGCTAATCCCGACTAAGAGAATCTTACCTTCATATCCCGTCAACGCACCCTGATATCGTTTCTCCTTAATTTGTCTAATTGCAGTATCTGCTGATTGGTTATATTTTAATTCCACAATCATTGCCGGGCGATTCCCAGCATTTGCCCTTGGCAAAAAAACAAAATCAGCAAATCCTTTTCCGGCCGGCATTTCCCGAATAATAGTATAATATGCCGGTGCAGTAAAATACGCCATTGTAAGCACACAGCTTAAAGAGTTCTCATCGTTGTACTTTAATATAGAAGTATACGTATCATGTGCAAGCTCGATAAGTTCAGCTACTTTCTCAGTGTTACCACTAATCGTTGCCATAAGTAAGGTATCACATTTTGAAATCGACGCAGCAACATCTTTCCATTCTCCTGTTTTTAACGCGGATTGAAACGCCTTAGCCACTTCATAATTTGGAATATAGGCACTTAACATATCCGCATCATATCCAAGATATCCAAGATGAATGAGAGCAGTTAACGCATCATCTTTTGAATGAATTTCTGCCAGATCATTTTGGAAACATTCCGTATCCACCATGACTTTTCCACCGGATAGCATTGTAAGGACATCCTCTTTCAATCCTGAATAATTCATCATAATAAAGTTATTAATCGTGCCAAAAGCAGAGGTATTTCGCCAATAGGAATCAAAATCATGATATTTCATCGCCTGTGATACGGAATTTGGATTATACATGTGCATTCCATCGATCAGATATCCATTGTACCATTCTTTTGTAGTTTCAAAATCCATATCATATCTTTTACATAAATCCTTAACTTCTTCTTCGGTAAAGCCATAGTATTTCGTAATCGGTCTGGATTTTAGCATAGTATATTCTTCAAAGTTGTTTAAAGCCGATTCATCCTTTATTTTCTTAATTGGCATGATACCTGTGATGTATCCAAGTGCCAAAAAAGATTTTGATTCTTCTGACTTAAACAAAGAATGGAGAAACTGTAAATATTGATGGATCAAATCCTGATCCGTACTGTTTCGTACCACACAATCCCATTCATCAATGATAATCACAAAAGGAATCCCTGTTTTTTCGTATATTTTTATGAGTACATAACTGATACGATCCCGTTCATTAAATTCCTCCGGGTAATCCATTTTCAATTCTTTAAAAATATCTTCTATTATCTTTTCTACAATATCCTTTTTATGAAAATCCCAAAAGGACGAAATATCCAAATGGATTACATTGTACTTATTTCTGTATTTTTCATAATCTGGATCTGATGCAATCTTTGTACCTTTAAACAATTTTGCAGAATCACTACCAAGACTATAATAAGCGTCAATCATCCCCGCAGCATGTGACTTTCCAAAGCGTCTGGCATGGCTGACAGCAATACAATTTCCAGGTGTTCCAATGGCTCTGTTCAAGTATTTTAGTAATTCTGTTTTATCCACATATATTTCATAATTTCTATCTTTGGTAAAACTCCCATTTCCGGGATTAAAAAAAATACCCATCGTACCCCTCCTTTTACCTTACATTTCCCTTTAAAACTAAAATCCTTTCACAAGTTTTCTTTTTCTATCATCACACTCAGTATAACGAGAATTTACAGACTGCACAAGCTTTCTTTTTCGCACATTTTGCCAAAAACAAAAGCGACCATCTGATGTAACCGTTGATCGCCTTTGTTTTATTGTGAAAAATATTTTATCAAATTTACATTCTGCTTTTTATTCCGAATGATCCTCTATAAATTTTTCTAAACTCGGAATTGCTTCGATATCCTTTAATACCTTCTCTACTTCTGATTTTTCCCATTCCAGATCACTTATTTCTCATTTTTCAACAAAGAGAGACTTTTTAATCTAAGATGTGATTATATTTTTCGCTTGCATAATTGGTATTTTTCTGATAGAATAGCAAATCGAAATAAAAACGGTTATTTATATTGGAAACGCACATCCTCCGGATGATAACGAACAACACGTAGCTCATTATCAAAAGGAGGATATTTTTATGCCAAAAACTAAATTTGAAGACGCAATTTACACAATTATCATGGCTACCATTATGGTCTACGGAATGATCGTATACAATGTAGCCCTGAATACCGGTGGTGTATCCGGTCAGACCTTTCTGCTGGCTATCCATGAAATGATCATTATGGTTCCGGTTGCCTTCGTTCTGGAATTTTTTATTGTCGGAAAAATTGCTCAGAAACTCGCATTCACCGTAATGAAACCTACCGATCGTCCACAGTTCATCACCTATGCCATTTCTATCTGCATCTGCTGCATTATGTGTCCGATCATGAGCCTGGTTGCCACTATTCTCTTTAAAGACCAGCACACATTCGGCACCTGGATCCAGACCTGGGCCATGAACTTCCCGATGGCAATCTGCTGGCAGATGTTCTACTGCGGACCGCTGGTGAGATTGATCTTCAGAACGATTTTTCGCAAGAAATAAAAATTTACCGTTGGTTTCCTGGCAGGTGTAAAGAACTGAAATGCCGCACATTTTAAAATAGTGTTTGCAAAAGAATAGTATTGCATGTGCAAAATGAACAATTCCAGAGAAGGTACTCGAACATGGCCGGTACTTAGCGACCGTATTTTGGTCGGTTATGTACCGCTGCCAATGTGAGGTAGCGAGAGCGTGCCTTCGGGGAATTCGTTCATTTGCACATTTACACAAACCTCCGCAAATTTACATTTTCAGAAATTGCGGCAATTCGGTTATCTCCTGTGCTTCTTGTTTTGAAAATCCTTTTTCAAGAAGTTTTTTGTATATACGGACTTTTTCTTCGTGGATTCCCTCATTTCTGCCTAACTTTCTTCCTTGTTTCACTCCCTGTTCCATTCCCTTTTCTATTCCCTTTTCCATTCCCATTTTTTCGAGTCTTTCCGCCACATCACACATACTATGCACTCCTCTCTCTTTCTGAAATATTGCCTGGTAGCGTTCATCCCCGGTCATTACCCGGAGCAATTTTAGTACTTCATCTATATGCCTGATTTCCGTTGGATCATCCGGGATATAATCCTTATGCTTTCTTTTTTGAACAAAGAAGATTGTGAAACTCTTTGGCTAAGAAGCAATTTGCAAATATCGGTTGTCAAAAAGTTTTCTTAAGATATCACTTTTGTATTTTCAGCCGCTCTGTGCAGGTATAAAGTTTTTTTGGATTTTCCTGCCGAACGGCAATGAAAGTCAGATAGAATTAGATTTAAAATTATTTTGTGATTATTATACTTGAATAAGCGATCTTTGTCAATCCGAATCAGAGAAATATTTTTTTAATAATCTTCCGCTTCAGAGTCCCCATCATGGCGTCATATTTTACATATAAGTTTTCTTAATGCCCAACTTCATCTTGCTTTTCTCCCATTTTAGTCTTATATTATCCTTAACTACACCTTTCTCCCCTCTAAGATACGCTTGGGATTTTTCGACTTTCGAAAGGAGGATTTTTATGGGATTTTGGATTTTTATGTGTGTAACGGTTCTGCTGATTCCATTCCTGATGATCAGCTTTGGCGGACTTTTTTCCAGAAGTGCTCCAAAGGAAATCAATTCAGCTTTTGGCTACCGCACTTCCATGTCTATGAAAAATGCAGATACCTGGCAGTTTGCCCATCACTATTTTGGGAAAATCTGGCGTACCCTTGGCTGGATTCTGATCATACCTTCTGTCATTCCAATGCTTTTTGTAATTGGAAAAGGCAATGATCCGGTCGGCAATATGGGCCTGATCATCACCTTCCTGCAGTTGATTCCGCTGATCCTTCCGATTTTCTTTACCGAAAAGGCTCTTCGGGCACATTTTGATCGAAATGGAAATCGCATTTTTTAGAGAATCAGTCTCATCTGATTCCACACTACATTTCCATGTGCGGAATCAGAGACTCCTTCATTTACAAAACCAAATTTTGCATAATATGGAACCAGCCTGTCCTTACACGTAAGTACAAGACCTTTTCGTCCCTGCTTCTTCGCATCCTGGATTGCTCTGCAGATCAGTTCTCCCGCATATCCATGCCTGCGACAGGCAGGGATTGTATTTACGCCGAAAATCATCTGCCATGCTCCATGCTCATTATGCAGCTCCGCTTTTTCATACATTTCATCCGTCAGATCTGCTTCATCCGTAACAAATCCATCCACAAAAGCGATCAGTTTCTCCCCCTCAAACATAAGCCAGAAATGATCACTATAATGTTGCAGCCTTTTTGCAAACTCTTCTTTGGTTGCTGCCTCTGCCGCCGGGAAACATTCTGCCTCCACAGCGGCTATCATTTCCAGATCATCCATTGTTGCTGTTCTTATCTTCAATTTTTTGTCCTTCCTCATCAAATGCACACTTTTTCTATCATGCACTGATGTTTCTTTGTTTGCAAGATAACCTAAGTGTATCAAATACGTGAACACATCATCTTTATTCACAAAACTGGTCATATCATTTTGGAAAGAAGATACGTCCACTTCTACCGATACGCCGGATAACATCTCAATAATTGCAGTCCTCAAACCATCAAAATCCATATTGATCAATGGCACAATCGTTTCATCTCTTCAAAATTTCTATCTTTGTTTTACGATTCCTTTTCACTCTTTTTTTGATTTTAACATTGCCACACTTAAAGTGCAAGGAAAGCCAGGACGATCAAATATATAATCAGAAAAAACAAGTATTAATTCCTCATTTTTTCAGTCAATCTGGTGTTTTTTTGTTCCCTTTCTCGCCTCGTAACATCACTTATTATGTAGTGTAATTCCCTTGTTTTCTTTTTATGCATATGTATACATTTATGCATAAAGCGTTTATTTTTATGCATAAATACCATTATATGTGATGTTTTATTTAGAAAACACCCATTTATTTCTCTTGCAATATTTCCTTTTTTACTGCAAAATATACTTTGGATAGCCTGCATCTCCTTATATGCAGCGTATATCCGACGGTTTACAGGCTGTAAACAGCATTCCTGTAATAATTATATGTCTGTTTTGGGTCAGATATGAAGCTTTTCTTAATACTCATATTCCCGAAAAACCTTGATTTTCCGGCATTTTTTGCAATATGAAATCGTTCCCACATTATTCTATTTTCTTATGTGCAATATATTGGAAATCCATATTTAAGCCTCTAAAACGGACATTTTAACGGAAACTTGTAACCAGAAATCTGTTTCTTTTTACCGTAGCAGATTTCCTCTTTACTGTTTTTTTCAAAGGAAGGTGTTACATATGAAATTAACAATGTTAGGAACCGGAAACGCACTTGTAACCGAATGTTACAATACCTGTTTTGTCCTGGAAGAAAATGAAAAATATTTTATGGTGGACGGCGGTGGCGGCAGCGCCATTCTTCATCAGTTAAAACACGCCGGTTTTAACTGGATGGATATGCGTGAAATCTTTATCACCCATAAACACATCGACCATCTGACCGGTATCATCTGGATGATCCGCATGATCTGCCAGAATATGAACAGTGGCAAATATGAAGGAGAAGCCACTATTTATGGTCACGCAGAGGTTATTTCCCTGCTCCATAACCTGGCCGAACAGCTCCTCCCAAAGAAACAGACTCGTTTTATCGGTGACAGGCTACATCTGATCTGTGTTTCCGACGCTGAAACTCGCACTATCAACGACCAAAATGTGACCTTTTTCGATATCGGATCCACCAAAGCAAAGCAATTTGGCTTTTCTATGGAACTGAACAGTGGCAAAAAGCTCGTCTGTTGCGGCGACGAGCCTTATAACGACTGTGAAAAGCCTTACGCAGAAGGCTGCGAATGGCTCCTGCACGAAGCTTTCTGCCTCTACTCTGAAAGAGACCTTTTCAGCCCTTACGAGAAGCACCATTCAACCGTAAAAGACGCCTGTGAACTTGCCCAGAAGCTTCATGTTCCGAACCTTGTTCTCTATCACACAGAGGACAAAAACATCCAGAACCGTAAAGAACTGTATTCAGCTGAAGGAGAATCTTATTTTTCCGGCAATCTTTACATTCCGAATGATCTTGAATCCATCGAAATTGTATGATTTTTAGCAATAACTATTGGGTTTTATCTGATTTTTTAATTTAAATATATAAGGATGCCCTGGCATTCTTGTTGCGGACACTAAATTTTATTGATAAACGAGGCAAATAATGAAAACAAAAACAAACTATTTAAACATCCTGAAAGAAACTTTTATTCTGACGGTTGCTGTCGCGATCATTGCCGCTGCAGTTTACTTTTTTCTTGTTCCAAGCCATACCTCCGTCAGCAGTATTTCCGGGCTTGGTATTGTACTGACAAACTTTGTTCCGCTCCCTCTGTCTGCGATCAGCATGATCCTGAACATTGCTCTCCTGATCATCGGTTTTTTCACCTGTGGCAGGGAATTTGGCGTTAAAACCGTTTATACCAGCATTATGCTTCCATTCTTTCTCTGGCTCTTTGAAATGATCCTGCCAGATTTTGGCTCCATGACAAACAGTCAGGAACTGGATGTGCTCTGCTATATTCTCGTTGTCAGTGTCGGATTAAGCATCCTTTTTAACCGCAATGCTTCTTCCGGCGGATTGGATATTATTGCAAAAATATTGAATAAATATGCACATATAGATTTAGGAAAAGCCATGTCTCTTTCCGGAATGTGTGTTGCACTTTCTGCCGCACTCGTCTACGATAAGAAGACCGTAGTGCTCAGTATCCTCGGAACTTATTTCAACGGTATGGTTCTTGACCACTTTATTTTCGACCATAACATCAAGCGTCGTGTCTGCATTATTACAAAAAAAGAAGAAGAACTTCGTAATTTTATCATTCACGATCTGCACAGCGGAGCTACCATTTATGAATCCATCGGAGCCTACAACATGCAAAAGAGAAACGAGATCATTACCATCGTGGACAAATCTGAATATCAGAAACTTATGAACTATATTACAAAAGAAGATCCGCAGGCATTTGTTACCGTTTACAACGTATCCAGCATGCGATACCAGCCAAAACTGTAATTCGAAATTCCCTGTTTCAGGTCAGAAATGTTCGATTCTTTGAATACCTGACCTCTGATTTCAAATGTCCTCTTTACTTTTTAGCTTACCTATGCTATTATTTTTATTGGCATATGCCAATAAAAGGAGAAAAACTTATGCCGAAATGTAGAAAAAGAAGGATTTGCAGAGAACCTGATTATGTGATTTTTCAGTCTGAAAACGGACTGGACGATGTAACTACACTGACAGTAGACGAATACGAAGCCATACGGCAAATTGATATGGAAGGTCTAAGCCAGGAAGAATGTGCAAAAAAGATGTGTGTTGCACGTACAACTGCACAGTTGATTTATAATTCCGCACGAAAAAAAATTGCCGAAAGCATTGTCCTTGGAAAATCCATCCGCATTGAGGGTGGAAATTACATTTTATGTGATGGAAGTCCATGCTGTGAAAACTGCTGTAAATCCACGCAGCCAGTAAATTATATGCAGAAAAAGGGAGAAAACGTCATGAGAATTGCTGTAACATATGAAAACGGAGAAGTATTCCAGCATTTTGGAAGAACAGAAAATTTCAAAATTTATGAAGTGGAAAACAATAAAATCGTAAACAGCCAGGTAATGGGCTCAAATGGTATTGGACACGGTGCTCTTGCCGGACTTCTTTCCGGTAACCAGATCGATGTACTGATCTGCGGAGGCATCGGCGGCGGTGCTCAGGTAGCTCTCGCAAATGCCGGCATTACCTTATGTTCCGGTGCATCCGGAGACACAGACAAAGCAGTCGAAGCTTACCTGCGTGGCGAGCTGACCTCTGCCGGTGCTACATGCAGCCACCATAGTCACGAAGAAGGACACGCCTGTGGAAATCACGGCTGTGGTCACCACTGATCATTAACATTCAAGAATACCTCTGACTGATCGCAGAGGCAGAAGTCATCTCACATCCGATATACAAAGAGAGCATATAAGCAAAGCATTTTCTTTTTTAGCTTATATGCTCTTTTTATTTTTCTTCTGTGCACTTCCACAATCTGTCAAATCTGTATCAGACAGGGCATTGCATTTCACCACCCTGACACAAATTTGTTACCAGCGGAGCATTTGTTTCAGTCGGCTGGCTGACCTGACCCGAATCGTGTTCTAAATCTCACGCGTATCCGTCCAAATTAGCTTATCCGAAATTATGTTTCACGTGAAACTAACACATATCAATAAATCTTTCTCTTTTCAGCACGTCTTTCTTTCCATAAACTTTCGTATACAGTGTATTGCGAATCATTCTATACTCTTCTTCGTCAATTTTTCTTTCTGTGCTCATCAGAAAAAGCGGTGTCTCTTTACGCCCTTCACCCATGGATGGCTGAATGTATGGATAATCATTAAAGAAGAATCCATTTCTCTCGTAAAACCTAACTCTCCTTACTGCTATTTCTTCTGTCGGAGGTTCCACTTCCAGAATGATCATTTTTTCTGCGTCTTCTGTCAATGCTTTTAGCATCCTGCTTCCTACACCTCCATTTCTCAATATCGGATTGACTGCGAAATGTTCCACGTAAATAAAAGTTTCAAACTCCCATGCTGCAAAAAATGCTTTGATTTCCCGGAACTCTGGATCTTTTTCTATCAAAATCTGATACTCCGGATTTTGAAACAGTTCCTTCTGTTTCTGATAATCTCTGTATTCGTCTTTCGGAAAACTTTCTTCCATCAAGGTATACACCTGGTCAAAATCTTTTATTTCCATTTTTTTCAACATATATTTTTCTCCTTCGTTGTTAAAACAACCGATTTCTTTTCATTTTTCCATTATATTTACAAACGTCACGTGCAGTACCAGGAAGACCTGCCTCAGTAGATACTTTTACTCACATGACAAACACAATACAAGCATTATACAAAAGAGAATAACTTTTTTCAAATGATATTGAGATAAGAATACGAAGCAGGCATCGCCCGTACAGAGCATATCTCAATCGGAGATTGTACTCCCACTGAGAAAGACTTGTTATTACTCACCACTTACAGAAGTGGGAGTCTTCTCGACTGAGATAAATAAAAGACAGTTTGCACTGTCATCTTAAAGGAGGATTTCATTTATGAATCAAACTATGTTTTGCTATCAGTGTCAGGAAACCGCAGGATGCACCGGCTGTACCAGAGTCGGAGTCTGTGGAAAGAAACCAGATCTGGCCGCCATGCAAGATCTTCTGGTATTTGTAACAAAAGGTCTGTCCGCAGTAACCACACAGCTTCGGGCAGAAGGCGTTGAGATCAGTACCGACATCAATCACCTGATCACCTTAAACCTTTTTGTCACAATAACAAATGCAAATTTTGATAAAGATGCGATTGTTTCACGTATCCACACTTCGCTCGAAGCGAAAAGAAACCTTATCAAACAGCTCTCCGCATCTTCTTCTCTTCCATCCGCAGCCCTCTGGGATGGCACTGAAGACAGTTTTGAAGAAAAAGCTGCAGAAGTAGGTGTATTGTCTACAAAAGACGAAGATATCCGTTCCCTGCGTGAGTTGATTACTTATGGATTAAAAGGATTATCTGCTTACTCCAAACACGCCAATGCCCTTCTGCACGATGATGAAAACGTGGATGCTTTTCTTCAGAAGGCTCTGGCTGCAACGCTTGATGATTCTTTAGGTGCAGAGGAACTGGTTGCCCTGGCTCTGGAAGTCGGCAAATATGGTGTGGATGGCATGGCTCTCCTCGACAAAGCCAACACAGAAACTTATGGTAATCCGGAAATTACCAAAGTCAATATCGGCGTCAGAAACAACCCTGCCATTCTCGTATCCGGTCATGATTTGAAAGACCTGGAAATGCTGCTGGAACAGACTCAGGGAACTGGCGTAGATGTCTATACACACTCCGAAATGCTTCCGGCACACTACTACCCGGCTTTTAAAAAATATCAAAACTTTGTGGGAAATTATGGGAATGCATGGTGGAAACAGAAAGATGAATTTGAAGCTTTCCACGGTCCGATCCTGATGACAACCAACTGTATCGTTCCGCCAAAAGACAGCTATAAAGACCGTTTATACACAACCGGTGCAGCCGGATATCCTGGCTGTCAGCATATTGGAGATATTTCAGCAGAAAACGGCAGTGCTTCTGCTGTGAACAAAGATTTCACTGTGATCATCGAACACGCAAAAAAATGTGCCCCACCTGCTCAGATTGAAGAAGGGGAAATTATCGGCGGATTTGCACATGCACAGGTACTGGCTCTTGCTGATCAGATTGTAGCTGCCGTAAAATCCGGTTCCATCAAAAAATTCGTAGTAATGGCAGGCTGCGACGGACGTGCAAAGAGCCGTAACTATTACAGCGACTTTGCGAAAGCTCTTCCAAAAGACACTGTCATCCTCACTGCCGGCTGTGCAAAATATAAATATAATAAACTGAATCTTGGAGATATCAACGGAATCCCTCGCGTTTTAGATGCCGGTCAGTGCAATGATTCTTACTCCCTGGCTGTGATCGCATTGAAATTAAAAGAAGTATTTGGGCTTGACGATATCAATGAACTGCCAATCATCTACAATATCGCATGGTACGAACAGAAAGCAGTTATTGTACTGCTCTCCCTCCTGTATCTTGGAGTGAAAAATATTCACCTCGGACCGACACTCCCTGCATTTCTCAGTCCAAATGTAGCAAAAGTACTTATGGAAAACTTCGGAATCGCCGGAATAGATACTGTAGAAAATGACATGAAACTTTTCTTTGAAAAATAATTTTTTCGTTTCACGTGAAACACAGAGTACTTTAGAAATCAAATATTTTAATGTTTCACGTGAAACCACCTACACGGGAATACTGCTTTCAATCTCACACAAAATATCCGAAAGAATTCCAAAGTATAAAAATGCCAGAATAATTTGAAAATGATTATTCTGGCATTTTTATCAATTCAAGTCGAATTCATATGCGACCTGGCATACTATGCACTCAAGCTTAACCCCGCAAACAAATCTCCCATGCAAAACTGCAGTGGCTCCGCTGAAATTGCAAGTTCTTTCTCGTAGTTACGAATCTGGTAATCTGGATCAGATTCCAGCATCTCAATTAATTTTGCGGTATTGATTGCATCATCCAAACCATCGTGTAACCTGCCGCAAGGCTGCATATCGCAAAGCATCAGAGCTTCACTTAAAGAGATTGCCCTGGAAAATCCGCTTCGTTTTACAAATGCATCCTGATAATCAATCCAACGCTTTGGCTGCATGAAATTTTGGATTTGCTCATCTTCTATCTGTTTACTTTTTATTTCCCTTCTCAGTTGAGCAAAGTCACACTCACTCCACGCAAAAACTTTATACTCCCTGTCTCCAAGCCAATTCGTCAGATGTTTCAGGGCTTCCTCAAGTAATGGTGCATTTTTTATCTGAACATTCTGAATACCTGTCAAATTGCTGATATAGTGATCCAATACTCCATATTCCGGATGCACATACTGTCTTAATGTCGCAATCTGCCTGAAATCTTCATTCAATAAAACTGTCCCAATTTCAATGATCTCTGTTGCATATTTATACATTTTGTTTCGATACATTTTTGGTACTTTGCACATTTCCAGATCAATCACTACATAGTTCATATGAATGCCCTCCATCGAAATAGTTTTTTGCTTTTTATCTTTTGCTGTCATGATTTTACATGATTCAGCCGCTCTTTCTGTATTTCTAATGGTATTGTCGAAACAACCTTTCACTCTCCTCTTTCATCTGCTCAACCACTCGTGGCGGCGAAAGAATTTCTATGCTGTCCCCGAGAGAAAACACCCAGCCTAAAAACTGTCTGCTGACATATACGCAGACCGGAACGATAAAATGACCTTTATCCTCAGGAATAATCATCACATCTTTTCCAAAACGATCAATCATTACTCCCACCAACGTATCTCTAATTTTTAATTTTACTAGCTGTTCTTTTCCCCCATACATTCCAAAACTCTTTTTTGCATAATCAGCCATGTCAAGCTGCTGAAAATGCTGTTCACCTTCCCTCTTTTCTTCTGACACCTGGATATGTAGCATCTTATCCACCCGATAATGCTTTATTTTTTCTGCTTCAGAATCATAACCTACGAGATAATAGTTTTGTCCTTCCCACGAAAGCCCCCACGGACTGATATGATAATACTTTCCGCCATGTCGCAATTTCATTTCTTTCTTTTCCGTCCATTGAAAATATTGAAACTTAATTTTTCGATTTTCAGATATTGCATTGTGAATAGCATCTACCGTATAGTAGATACTTTCATTCATCGTTTTAATTCTCCCAGAAACATAAACCTGTCTTTGCAGTGTCATTGCCTCATATTTGCTGACCATTTTCTCTATTTTCTTAATCAGTGCATTGCTTTTTCTCTCTGTAATAAATTTCGATGACTGAATTGCATCTACCAGAAGTTTCAGTTCTGCAAGTTCAAAAGGGCGATTTACAACATGGTACTGATAATATTTTCCTGTCTTTTCCCCCTGAACTTCTATGCCCATCTGTTCCAGATCTTTCAGATCACTGTAAATACTTTTTCTTTCTGCTGTTATTCCATATTTTTTCAGCTCAACCATAATTTCCGGCATTGTCATATAATGGCTGTCATCTGTATTCTCCTGCATAATCTGTGCAAGTCTGTACAATTTAAACTTTTGATTTGTACCTTTAGGCATATACCTTTCTCCCTTTTTCATTGTTGAAATCAGTATAACATATAGAGTGAAAACGTTGTGAAACTCTTTTAATTCTGTTTAACCGGCTCTTCGCTTTTCTCGATTTCTTTATTTTGCTGCTGATACTCCAGCAGACTTTTTTTACAGATTTTGCAGATAACACCTGCATTTGTCAGCATAACAACTTTCGCTGTTGCTTTCTTTCCAATCTTATCATATAAACGACCTGCACTCATACTTTCTCCGATTACTGTATATGTACTGTTTGCCACATAACCAATCAATCCAAGTCCTTCTTTTTTTACCATAATTGCTTCTTTATCATATTTATTATCCGGTTCCTTTTCCAGATATAATTTCATACCCTTTTCCAGAAAATCCATTCCATAATGATACTTCGTACCCGTCAACGTAAAATAGACTTTTTTGATTTTTTTCTCATTCTCCATTCCCCATACCTTCCTTTCCACGTCTTCTATACTTCATTATACAGTACAACATGTCCAATAAAAAGTACAGTTGTTTTCTCTTTGTCTTCTCTTTTCTATAAAACAACCACATTTTGCGTTTCACATCGCTATGTTTCACGTGAAACTAAATATATAAAAAGCACAGTGACGATATTCAAGTCGAACGCACGTGAGACTTGGCACGCGATTCTGGTCAGCTTTGCTGACATTTACCTAACAGAATCGCTGTGCTTCTGTCCCTTTCATCTCAGCTTTTATACCTCGGCAAGAAAGAGCTTTCCGCTTCAGCAATCCCCGGCAAGCCAGGAGTTTTTGGAAATGTGCAAAATGAACAATTCCCAAGAAGGCACTTTTACGTGCCCTTCGGGGAATTCGTTCATTTACACATTAAGAAAACCTCCGCCGCAATTTTTTAAATCAAAATCCCTTCGAGATGATCCATCTCATGCTGACAGATCTGTGCCGGCCATCCGCTGAGTTTCATCTTCTGCTTTTTCCAGTCCATATCATGGTACTCTACTTCTATGTTTTCGTACCGTGTTGTTTTTCTCACACCTGTAAGCGAAAGACATCCTTCTTCTGTTTCATATGGAGTATCTTTTCGCAGCATTACCGGATTAAACATCACAACATCAACCAGCCCTATATTTACAATGATCACTCTCTTTTTGATTCCGATCATATTTGCTGCCATTCCCACGCAGCCGGCACGGTTGACTTCCAGTGTATCCTGAAGATCTTTCCCTACAGAAATATCCGACTTTGTTGCCGGCTCGGATTTCTGTCCCAGAAAGAAAATATCTTTTACGATTGTTCTGACCATTTTTTATCCATCCTTTTTCGTAATAACCGCTTATAATATTCTTTTACTGTTATATACAAAAAAATCCGGCTAAGTTCTTTCGTTAAACTCTTTTCTCAACCGGATTTTTTCACGTGAACCATGTTTTTACAGTCCATTTTTATACATATCATTGATCACTGCCTGTGCGTGCTCCAGTTCCTTCTTTTGTATGATTGCTTCCCTGTCACTCAGAATTGCCAGCATTTCATCTACTAAATCTTCAATCCTTGGATTTGTCACGCGGTACAGATAACCTAACATCCTGGTCGCCGTATAGTCTGTGTTCATATTTTTGTAGGCTATCTCCGCACAAAGTTCTTTGGGGTAACCTTTGCTTAATAATACTTTGTAAAGCTGTTTCGTCTGCTCCGATGCCCTGCCGAGATATGTTTCCAGTTCTTTTTTCAGATACTCGTATCTCTGCCTTTTCTCTTCTTTCTGGAAATGTACCTCGCGGAACTGCTCCGGATTCTCTCTGTAATCAAGAATTTCATCGCCAAACTGTTCGCTTGTCAGATCAAAGCAACAATCCCCCACCACATTATAACAATGATAATTTCCGCCCGGTCTGAGAATCCCATACACTTTTCCGCCAAAGATATCCTGTGCCAGAAATGCCGTGATCGAGCACTGCCCTAATGTTTTATTCTCCGGGCTCCATCTTTCTCTCATTCTCGGTGCACAGGTATCTGCACACCATATGTCGGATAAGATATTATAGAGTTCCCTTGGATTTTTTATTTTTTTATATGTTTCCGAAACAGCCGGAACATCTGCCTGTTCCCAGCCATAAAACTGATATTTCTTCATGTCCCTTTCCCTTCTAACTCAATTTTGCTGTATATTTATGCAATATTTTCATCCATAACACACCCCACAACACCTGCATACACTATATCTCTCATAACCGATTCCTGAACTCCCACGTTTGCTTTTTGCAGAGTTTTTCCAAAACTATTTTAAAAATCATACCGTACTACCGCACAGTTTTTCACTCCGAAAGCAGCGTATTCTTCGTTTGTCATATCGTAGAAATAGGACTGCACCACTCTCGCAATTCCATTGTGTGCCACAAGAATATAGGTTTTTTCGTCCGATTCCTGTTTGATCTCATCCAGCAGATTATAGATCCGCTGTGCCAGATGCAGAGTAGATTCTCCTCCTTCGTGGCTGCACGCGAAACATTCTTTTGCTTTCTTAAATGCTTCGCCGTTTCTTGCGGTAGCTTCCCACTTTCCAAAACGCTGTTCTGTCAGACGCGGCTCGACTCTTGCCGGTATTCCGGTGATCTCCGAAATATGTCTGGCAGTATCCGCCGCTCTGATCAGCGGAGAATATAAAATCTCATCTGCCTTAATGCCTTCTGCCAGAATCTTTCTTCCGGTTTCGATCGCCTGCTGATGTCCGAATTCTGTCAGTGCAATGTCGGTCGCACCGCAGATTTTATTTTCCACATTCCAGATGGTCTGTCCATGTCGTACAAAATAAAAATGTCCCATATCTCAGATATTATGCCCTTTCTGTTTCTATATTGCTTTTTTATTTCTCCAGCTTGTCTCTGTACAGAGATGCATTTTCATGTTCTTTTGCTCTCTCTTCTATGATATTGTTTTTATTTCTCCAGATACTTTTGCAGCACTGCTGTCAGTACCTTCATATCGACCGGTTTTGCGACGTGGTCATTCATACCGGCTTCCATTGCTTTCTTTCTGTCTTCTGCAAATGCATTTGCTGTCAGGGCGATGATCGGTATGCTCTGTGCATCCGGCCTTGACAGACCGCGGATTCTGCGAGTTGCCGTGTAACCGTCCATGATCGGCATCATAACGTCCATAAGAATGCAGTCATCTCGGCGGGTTAAAGTTTTCAAGCCCCGGCGTTTCCAGTTCGATCCCATGTTCTGCTGCCCTTGTCTCCATGATATCCCTGCAGTTTTCCAGCATTTCCCGCAGATACACGGATTCTTCCGCAAAATACATTTCCCCGGAATCCAGTTTGCTCATATTCAGAACATCGTTGATCAGCGACAGCAGATACTCCGACGCCACGCGGATCTTTTTATGATATTTTCTTACCGCCTCCGGATTATCCAGACATTTATCCGAAATATTCAGCATACCGGTCCACACACAACACTTCCAGCGATTCCAGATAGTCTTTCTGCTGCTGTGTCGGTGCGAAAACATATCTTGTATTGCGGAAATATTTATCAAACAGTACATCCGGAAGGCTCGGCTGCACCTGCTTGATGATGCTGATCGCCTCATCCACTTCTTTCAGCAGATCCTCGTCCTCAGATGCAAAATAATACGGCCTTGGTGCAAATCTCTCTATAATCCTGGTTCCGGAAATCGGATCAAGAAAAACATTTGAGATCACTTCCTGATTTCTTGTTTTTGCCTGTTCCCACAATCCTACTTTCAGCGGTACGACAGAAGCAGCGTTATCCTCACGCAGATTTCTGGCTTCCAGATCATTTAATGCATTTCGATTATACTCCCTTTAAAGCAAAAAAGCCATTTTTTCAACAAAACGCAGCAACAAAGACAAAAAAAGAATCCCCGTCAATGACGAGGATATCTTCAATGCTTGTATTCAGCAATCTGCTCAGGATCACGAAGTTGTCCAGGCTTGGAAGCGACTTGCCCGACAGCCATTTGTATACCGCCTGCGGCGTTTCAAATCCCATCGCCCCCTGGATATCTTTTACCTTGTATCCGTGATCCTGCAACAGCTGTTTGATTCTTTTTCCGGTTTCTTCCTGCTTAATCGACAAACAAATTGGATTCATACACTGCCTCCTTTTCAGACATCCGGCATCTGCCCGCTATTTTCCAATACTTTTTCTCAGGATCCGATACACGATCCCCAGCTCTGCCAGATACAAAAGATTATTTTCCAGAGTTCCTGTAAAGAACGGAAGGTTATTTCCCCAGAAATAATTTCCATCCGGAAATGCCATTTCTGCCACAAAATAGGTTCCTGCGAGAGCAAAATGTACAAAAGCGGTAATGGAAATCACTTCATCACAGACATTACCTTTTTTATTTGCATATCTCCATGCTCTCCAGATAAACCAGATAATACTCAGGACTGCTGCCACAACCAGACAGTATCCGATCAGTCCGAATTTTTCCCAGATCAGGATATTCGGCAGTGATCCACGCTCCGCCATCCACTTCAGGAAATAGCTCCCGTTCGCTTTGTTGTATTTCAGGATTGCCAGTTCATGATGGAAGCTGAACACAAAGCCTGCCGCGGCAAAGAGCACCGCCCGGACTTTCCGGACCAGCGGAGCCGTATAAACAGTCAACGTAAAAACAGCCACCGTTATACACACAACTCTTACCACAAATCCGGAAAACAGATAAGAGAACATCATCACCAGGACCATAGCCCCGGTAATGATACACGGAAAATGCTTTCCCCAAAAGCCTTCATCCGGCTTTGTCGGACTCTTTTTCTTCATCCTTCTTGCTCTTCTTCCGGTTAAACTTTTTTCCCTCTCTTTCTGTTCTCTTTCTTTTCGAAACAGTGCCCGGTTTCTTCTTTCAAATGCCGCCAGCACAAATGCTGTCAGAAGCATCAGTACAAGTTCAACCGTGCTTTCTGCCCTGTGGTCATTCAGAAACAGATTTCTCAGTGTTGCCTCGAATTCTTTTTCGATCATCGGTTTTCTCTGGAAAAGATGTACCACAGAAAACACAAGATACAGCGGCGGTGCACATCTGAAAAAAATACGGTAACCGACGATCCCGATGATCAGTGCCACAACCAGACCGGCGATCACGGATATCATCCACCAGACTTCTTTCCCATCAAAAATCCCATTGTCATATCTCCAGAATGTAGCATAACCGATCATGGTCAAAGTTGCAAGACATAACAGTAAATCCTGTCTTCTCCATACTCTTTTGCAGAACTGTTCTGTTTTTCTGTAAACCCATACAAAAAACCATTTAATGATCAGAAAAATTTTCTTTATACTATTTATCACGACTCTTACCTTTCTGTTCATCGAAAACAGGTTCCTCTCTGAAGAACATTCCTTTGTGCAGATGCAAATTCTTATAACCGTTTGCGAACATATCGTATTCTGCTGTTCCGATCAATGTCTCCAGCATTGCAGCCGCTCCTCTGGCTCCCATATCGTGTTCTTCCATACGATCCAGAATCTCCTCCACAAGATCCTCATCGTAAGTCAACGTTTTTCCGTTTCTTTTGAACCACTTCTGTTTCTTACCAAATACTCCATGTTCCTTATCCACCAGAATCTGACGCAGCTGAGCTCTTGACAGCCGGTCCATATGTACAATGTAAGGCACCCTTCCGAGAAACTGCTTTGAAACACCGATCTCTTCCAGTTCTTCCCGAAGATCATATCCGGTCATGCTGTTCTCTTTCTCCTTTGCGGATGCATTTACTGCAAAACCAATACCGTGTTCTTCCCGCTTTTTCTTTCTGCTGTTTTCAAGCTCCTCAAAAGCACCTGCCATGATGAACAGGATTTTACTGGTATCGACACTTCCATAGTTCTGGGTTCCGGCAATCGCAGTCAGCAGCTGAGCTGTCACAATGGCATTGCAGTCTTCACCATTACTGTCTGTGTTTGACATACCGATGATCTTATCCATTTCGTCAAGAAAAATAATTCCCAGCGGCATCTGTAAGCCATTCTCACCTTTCTTCATCTTTTGTCTTGCCATTCTTTCATATTTTGAGAAAACATTGGAAATGTCATCCCCGCTGAAGCCATTCGGTGTCATATCAGAGGCACAATAATTAAAAAAGCACAGATCTTTCAATTCCGGCATTTCCTCAAGCAGCTGAAACATAAAGGTCTTTCCGGAACCGGTAGGTCCTTCCAGAAGGATCGGATTTCGATCCTTTCCTTCACTAATAACAAATTTATGCACGCTCATTGCCACGATCTTTTTAGCCTCTTCCTGACCACGCATACCACTGCTGTCAAAATGTTCTTTCACTTTCACTGCCAGTGGAATATTGTCTGCCGGACTCTCTTTTAAGCTTTTTTTCCTTTCAGAAAGCTCAATAAGCTTATCTTTTCTGGCTTTGTTCACTGCTCTCCAGGCCATTTCGGTACGTCTTTTGTATTCCGGCCTCTGCAATGGTCTTTCCTGCATATTAAAAATGCGGTACATCGTCATTGCAATACAAAGCAGTTCATCACAGCATTCTCTTGGACGTTTTTCATACAATGTATCGATCATGTCAATTACCTGTGGATTCAATCCTTCACACTCTTTCAAATGCTGGAACTTTCCGTTTTCGATCAGTTTTTTTACTTCCTGCAAGTAACGACAGGTTGTTTTGTCTGCCTCATCCAGAAAGCTCATATACCGAAAAAGCAGTACTGCCACCTCATCTGAAATGGCAGTTCTCGCAAAGAACTCCGCCGGCATTTTATCTGCAAGTGATGCTCTTCCGCTTTCATAAGCTTCCTTGTACTGTTTCCGGAATTCTTCCCCTGACACCTTAAAAATCTTTTCTGACATATGACTTCCCGCCTTTCCGTTTCTACCCTGTTCGTGTTATTCTTTTCAGTGACTTCCCGGAGCTGCGTCATCAGAAAGCCACCGATCTGAAAGAAAATATGTTTTATTCTCTTTCCATCTTCTATTATAATTTATAAATAACATTTCGAAAAAAGGGGGAGTTTTCTGGGCGTTTTTCTGTTATTTTGTTTTCTGCAAGTGTATCACAAAATCTGTTATTTTAAAATCATAACTTCCTTTTTTCTTTTTCTCATATACCGCACTTGTCGAAAAATATCTCGACTTTGACACCGCCGGAAGCCTGACACTCCTCGCCGCCTGGACATACCCCAGCTTATCCATGATAAACTTGGCGATCCTTCCGACATTCTGGCGATATAGTGCATTTGGATCATTTTTCGTTGCTGTCACCGGGAAACTGGAATTTTCATCAAATTTCTCTTCCAGCTCCCGTGCAATTAAGGTAAGCACCGGCAGTCCCATGTCCGATGCAAGTTTCATTCTGTAGATCATATCCGCCCGGAACATATAATCTGCGATCTGATTTACTCCGGTCTTTTCTCCGTTTTTATCGAGCATGTGTGTTTTGAATAAAAATTCATCTTTCATTTCCATATGCAGCCTTCTTTCATTTGATTTTTTCATCTGATCCGTTTTACTTCACATATACATCCAGTTGATTTAATCAATATATCATATATGCTTAATAAATTCAAGTATATGCCTGTTCCCGTGAAACAAAAGATCCTCAAAAATCAACTGACTGGGGAGGCGTTGCAAATGTAACGGTCAGCGGCAACGCATAAACTTTGGCTCAAAAGGAGCCTGAAGCAAATAGCTTCAGGCTCTTTTTTATACACATTTTACCCTTGCAAGTATATCCCATTGCCCTGCATGCGGCAGGGATTCCCTTTAAATTTCACTGAGATTATTTTGTTGTTTTTCTTCTGATCCAGGCTCCAAGCAGAATCATCCATGCTCCGAGAAATGCCAGGATATTTCCGAAAACATTCGCACTGTCCGCCGTATTTGCGGCCTTTACGGTGCTGCCCGCAGTTGTCGCTGAAGTTCCGGCAGCAGTGGTTGTGATACCTGACTTCTGACTGCCATTTCCATTGTTATTTTGCGGATTGTTCTTGTTATTGTTATTGTCTTTATTACCGTTCTGCTTATTATCATCTTTCTTTGTGTTATCATCCGTTTCTGGTTCCTGATCATTTCCGCCTCCATTATCAGGCTTATCTGTCTCCTGATATACCAACGCATAATCAGCATAATCTTCTGCTTCAAAGGTAATGGTTTTTGCTTTTGCATCATAAGTGCCGTTTAATGCTTCCACATTTCCATTCTTGCTGCACAGAATAAAATAAGTACGGTCTTTCTTACTGTTCTGATTCTGAAGACTTTCCGGAATCTGTAGGATAAGCTTTATTTTACCGTTCTGCGAAATCACAGTTCCCTGATCTGTCGTACCGTTTTCGGTCATATACTTTTTCAGACTGAGTTTAAAGCAGGTTCCCGGTGTATAACCTTTTTCTGCTGCTTTTTTCTGTATCTGCGTTCTGGATTCTTCACCAAGCGAAGATTCATTCTGAATGTGAAGCAGCAGTTCCATCGATGCCCCGTTTGCTGTCCGTGTCAGCTCATCTGCTGTAATATCACCGGCATCCACCAGTTTCTCAATGAATTCTGCCTCGCTTGTTACAAGTGCTGCTTGTGCTGTGTCCTTGTCCTGTTCAATCTTCACAGAAAAAGTACCATGCCCTATCTGTACTTTACCGTCTTTATCTTTTGTGATCTGGCTCATTTTCACCGGTGCAACTACATAAGTCCATTCTCTGCTTCCGGTGAAATTTGTTCCTTCTTTTGCTGTGATCGTCATCGTATAGACACCGGCTTCTGCTGCCTGATTTCCGCTCACTTCATAATCATCCTTTGGAACTTCCAGATTTCCTGCCGTCACTTTTGAGATTTCCTGTTTCTGCTGCTGTCCGGTATATTTCAATGCATCTGCCAGTTTTACATCTGCATCTGCGATTGATTTTGCCGCAATCTTGATATGCAGAACTTCCAAACCGATCAGATCATTATGATTGCTGTCACCTGCGATTTTATAAGATACATCATAGGTTCCTGCATGTACTGCGGACGGGATTTTTTCTGTCCACTCGCCATCGCCCAGTTTGTAGAGCAAAGTGCCACTCTTTGCAGAACCGGCCGTGATCAGTTCCTGTTCTTTTCCGTCATACACCAGATCTGTTTTTGCCTGCGGCATGCCAGTCAGTTCAAAATCTGCTTTCCGAATGACAAAAGTAACGGTTGTCTCTGCCGGAAGCTTATAATTTGCATTATCAATCGCAGCTGCCTTGGCTGTATAAGTGCCTGCCTCCGTCTGGCCTCAGGTTACTGTAATATTACAGGTATCACCTTCTGCCAGACCTTTTGCGGCTGCTGTCGGTAATTTTTCCGTTCCATCATAAATAACTTCGGTATTCGTCCATTCTATTCCGATTTCTTTCTGAGAAACATTTACATCAAAATGTTGTTCTTCTGTCTCTCCGTGTCCTTCTCCTCTTACCGCTTTATAATATACTGTATATGTTCCGGCATTGACGGCAATCGGCACTTCCTCTTTCCATTCACCGTCATTTACCTTGTACATGATCTTGCCTTCCAGAGTTTCTCCTGGTGCTGCCAGTTTCTGTGCTTTTCCGTTATATTTCAAACCAGTTATGGCAGTCGGTGCAGTCACCGCAGCATGATCCACCGTTAACTCATATTCTGCACTTGCGACCTTATAAAGATCTGTCTGTGCGGCATGGATGAGGATTTTGACCTTTCCAGGCTTCTTTGCGGTAATTTCTCCCGTTGCAGCATCTACGGATGCAATATCCGGATCACTGCTTTCATAGGAAACCGTACCCTGTGCCTGCACCGGGCGTGCAGCAAGCTTCTCTGTGCAATACGCACTACGTGCACTGCAGTCTGTCGTGATCGTCTGTTCCATACGCTCTACGGCCGGATAACGCAATGTAAACGTAAAGGTTTCACCGTCTGCAGTGAGTCCCTGTCCGTCTTTTACCAAAATCTCTGCATCCTTATTCAGGTTTGTATCCGAATCCGTGTCCGGATAGGTGTCCAGATCTTTCCAGGAATACACTTTGATATCCTGTGCACGGAAAGTCTCATCAAAATGTTTGCTCTCGACGCCCGTTCCGTCGCTGCTCCAGACCTTCAACGTGATCGTCAGTTCCGGTACATCACCGGCTGCCCATTTTGATCCTGCCGCATGACTGTATCCGCTCCATACTGCTGTTTTTACAGAACAGTCCTCATTTCGCATTGTTGCATAAGAATCTTCTACTGCCTCACCGATAAACGGCTCATTTGCAATCAGCAGTTTTCCGCCGGATGTCACACGCTGCGTAATGGTAATATATGTGCCATTGTACTGTTTTGAAACTTTCATCTGGAACTTATCATTCTGAGTGTCTGCCAGTTTAAGTTTTGACAGAATCGTATCTTTATTATTCTCGCTGATTTCCAGTACTTTCTTTCCTTTTACCGGCTCGGTCTGTATCGTGATCGGATTGGTGATTGTCGCTGTTCCATCAATGCGGCTGATCCTGTTTTTCTCCGGAATCAGGATATTTTTACCGTCAGCAATGAATTTTTCTGTCTGAAATTTGCCAGAAAATGTAACATTTTTAAATTCCAGATTCTGTGATGCTGTCAGTCTCCCGCTTAAGTTGGAATCTTCCACCTGAACATTCGCAATATTCTGATCGGTAGACTGAATACTTCCGCTGCTGTTTTTTATGGTCAGTGTTTCGTTTGTCCCGTATCCCGTTGCCGTCAGATTTGAAAGATTCACGGAATCCAGTGTCACACGAAGATTATCGGCATTCAGAGCCAATGTCGGTGCAAACGAATACTGTTTAGCATCCTCACTTTTTATCGTCACATTTTTATCGATCACCGTATAACTGCTGTAATCACCGAGCAGTACGATCGTTCCGTTTTCTGTGAGATTGTTCATTGCACCGGTTATGGTTTTCATGGAAGTTTCTTTTGTATCACCAAGATTGTTGTTATTTCCATTTGCAGGATCTACATAAATGACATCATACTGCTTTTTCTGAACAGTTCCCCTAGCATCCAAACTGCCCGGATAACTGTTGGTACTGGTCCGCATAATATATGGTTTTTTCGGGGACACCGTCAGTTTCAATGTTCCGGATTTCGTCAGCATCGGACTGGACGCACCATTATAAATATCATAACTTCCATTGTTCCATTTATAAGTAAATGCTTTGGAAAGGTCTACGCCATCTATGATATTGGTGAAAATCGGTGTGATCGTATCTCCTGTCTGCATAGAATCCGGCAGACTGACTGTCGGTGTTACAGACAAATCCTTCAGAAGATTGATCCGATAGCCTGTGCCGGTAATCATAGCATCCTGTACGGCTCCATAGCTGATATAAGTTTGTTCTGTTGTCTGAGAAAACCTTCCGCTTCCTTTTACCGATGCTGTAAAGAAACATTCGCCCCTTGCAGACGTTACCTGAATGTCACCCTGATTGGTGATCGTACCGGCTACCACCGCTTTTGACATAAAATCAAATGGGCTGATCTGGAAAACCGCTCCGTTCTCAATCAGCATGTCCGTTATACGGAACGTATCCTGATAAGCACTCCATTTGAAAACAGCCCCATTCTTAATGACAATCTTCTTATCTGTTTCCACTTCATATGTATAAGTAAAACTTCCTTCAATGTTGATTGTCTGAACTGCATCATTTTTCAGAGCTGCCCTCAGCTCATTTTGCGTCGTAACGCTTATCTCCGCCGCATTTTGCAGTGCAATACCCTGTTTCTTATTTGCAGAAGCTGCTGCCTTGTTTTTCGCTTTCTGCTTTGCTGCTTCGTTTTTCTTCTGTGTTTCTGTTTCTTTTTGTATTTTAGTTTCTTTTTGTACTTCTGTTACTTTTTGTGTTTCAGTTCCTTTGCTTACTGTTTCTTTCTTCGTTTCTGAAATTTCAGATTCCTTATTTTTCTGTGTGCCTGAAGTTTCGGATGCTTTGTTTTTGTCTGTATTTGCTGTTTCAGGTTCTTTAATTTTTCCTGTCTCTGCTGCTGCAGTTTCTTTCGTCTGTTTTGTTTCTGTTGTCTCGGATTCCTTATTTTTCTTCGTCTCTGTTGTCTCAGATTCTTTTGCTTTCTTTATTTCCGTCTCTTTACTTTTCTCTGATTTTACTGTTTCGGATTCTTTCTCTTTTTTTGCTCCCGGTATTTCTGTTTCTTTAGTTTTCTCTGTATTTACCGCTTCAGATTCTTTGCTCTTCTTTGTCTCTGTCTTTTCCGATTCTTTGCTTTTATTTGCTATATGGTTTGCTGTTTCGGTTACTGCTGCCTTTGTCAACATCGGTGTCGGTGTTGTTCCAAGCAACAGACACGCCGTAACTCCCATACTCATTATCTTCAACATTCGTTTTTTCATACTTTTTCGCCCCTTTGCCAGCTTATCGTAAAATCTGCATTCTCTGACTTTATTATAGCATACATGATTTTTATATAGAACTAGCCAAACGGTTAGTATTTCAGTATAAAATGCCAGTATTGATGATAACGTTCACGGCGGATGTACTTACCGGTCTCTTTATCCTTTTCATCCTCATCCAGGTCTTTGACTGCACTGACTGTCAGATAACCATCTTTCAGCTCTGCCCTAACTTCCTCTTTCTTGAATCCCGACAGATCGATTTCCAGTTCTTTTCTCCAAAAATACCAGGCATCAACATAAGTCATTTCTCCATAAAATCATGAATGTAATGTGTAACCAACGAAGAATAATTTTCATCATTTATTTTGAGAACACTGCATCATTTCTGGAAAGAAGGTATACACAATACTGGTTCATGAATTTCTACCCCTTCTTCTAATGCTGCTTCAAGCCATGTTTTTTTTTGCATCCAGTGCATTTGCTACTGCACTCTCCACTGTTTCAGCACAAGTAATGCAACCAGGCAAATCTGGATAAGAAACTACAAATCCGCCTTCATCTTTGTATTCCACAATTTCCATGCGATAGGACATTGCCATATAATCATTCAGCGTCTTCATCATTCTTCGCCTCACTTTCTACAATCTGCCTTACCATTTCTACATATACTTTCTTGATTGGTTCATACTTTGGTATTGTAATTGGCATACACCCTTGCTTTCTGAAAGTGTAATGACTGCTTCCACTTCTTGGTGCATTCATTTCGTATCCGTAGCTTTCCAATA
>ERZ1035006.643-NODE-643-length-26645-cov-8.698571_pt1 | contig 26645 bp, 16 predicted proteins | sample MGYA00520694_ERZ1035006 | MGnify/ENA primary metagenome ERZ1035006 (study PRJEB33766, sample SAMN09781746) | gut metagenome | biome: gut microbiome | host: Homo sapiens | place: Madagascar | study: EMG produced TPA metagenomics assembly of the PRJNA485056 data set... | reverse complement strand
GGCATTGCAGAAAATAAAAGCCATCAATGGTTCTTATCATATGGAGGATGGCGACGTCGCTACCGTGTATGGAATCAATAAATATAGCTATTATTCAGAGGATTTCCCGGACTATAAGGAAAAGACGACGATATACAAGATATTATATGATGGAAAAGTATGCTACACCATGGATCTGGGGCATGAAACAATGAACTATTACCCCGGCAATAAATATTCAAAGAAGGTTACTGCGGAAACGAAGCAGCTTTGGATCTATTGCAATAAAAATAGTGGAGGAGGGTACTTAGAGGCTTATAAGTTAGACGGTTACTATTACTACTATAAGTTAGATGATATCGCATATCTGCTGTCAAAAACAAATAAATCCTTTAATGTGACATATGATAAGAAGCATGATGCAATTATCATTGACAGCATGACTCCGTATAAGGGGAAGACCTCGGCTTTGAAGAAAGGCAACGGCAAAAAACATAAAGTGATCGTTTCCACCACCAGCTTTGTGTGGGATGGCGAGGTAGTTGGAATTCCCTGCTACAAGATTGATGGCAAGTATTATGTGTCAGCAGCCGCTATTGCGGAACTGACAGACTCACGCTTTGAGGATACCCATTATGGGTGGAGTATAGAAACGACCAGACCGAATAAAATCGACGCTTACGGCTAAAATCCAGAAGGTCAAAAATAAGAACCGGGACTCTATCGAGCCTCCGGTTCTTATTTTTGCTGTCATATTTATTTCCGATAGTTAATTGCAGCCTCCACAAATCCGCGGAACAGCGGATGCGGGCGGTTCGGACGGGATTTGAGCTCCGGGTGAGCCTGCGTGGCGATAAACCACGGATGTGCCGGTTCTTCGATCATCTCTACAATGTGTCCATCCGGGGAGAGACCGGCGAGCAGCATGCCGTTTTCCGTCAGCACAGCACGGTAATCGTTGTTGACCTCGTAGCGGTGACGATGACGCTCATGGATTGTTTTATCACCGTAGAGCCCATATGCCTTGGAGTTCTCGTCCAGCTCACACGGATAGGATCCGAGACGTAACGTACCGCCGATGTCACCGTCCTCATCCTGATCCGGCATGAGAGCGATGACCGGGTGTGTCGTCTGCGGGTCGAGCTCGATGCTGTGAGCGTCATGCAATCCGCAGACATGACGGGCGAATTCGATGATTGCGACCTGCATACCCAGACACAGACCCAGATAAGGGATCGCATGCTCACGTGCATACTGGCATGCGGTGATCATGCCCTCGACACCACGGGTACCGAAACCGCCTGGCACGAGGATGCCGCTGACATCTGAGAGCAGGCTGTCTACGGTCTCCTCTGTTACGAGCTCGGAATCGACCCATTTGATATTTACGGTGCAACGACCCGCGATGCCGCCGTGCTTGAGTGCTTCTACAACAGAGATATAAGCATCATGCAGCTGTGTATATTTCCCGACGAGTGCTACCGTCACCTCTTTATCCGGATGACGCAGCGCATCGACCATATCCTCCCAGTCTTTCAGCTCCGGCTCCGGACAATCAAGCTGGAGGCATTCGCAGGCTACTTTTGCCAGATTCTCGCGTTCCATGGCTAGTGGCGCTTCATATAGATATTCTACATCCAGATTCTGGAGTACGTGGCTGCTCGGAACGTTACAGAACAGCGCGATTTTATCTTTTAATCCCTGATCGAGTGGCTGTTCACTGCGGCAGACGATTACATCCGGCTGGATACCCATACCCTGCAGTTCTTTGACGGAAGCCTGTGTCGGCTTGGTCTTTAACTCGCCGGAAGCGCGGATATAGGGAATCAGCGTCACGTGAATCAGCATTGCATTTTCGCGGCCGACTTCATGCTGGAACTGACGGATTGCTTCTAAAAACGGCTGGCTTTCGATATCGCCGACTGTACCGCCGACTTCGATAATGGCGATATGTGTATCGTCGGATGTATAATTGCGGTAAAAACGGCTTTTGATCTCATTAGTAATATGTGGGATCACCTGCACCGTGCCGCCGCCGTAATCGCCACGCCGCTCTTTTTGCAGGACAGACCAGTAAATTTTACCGGTAGTAACATTCGAATTTTTGGTTAAACTTTCATCAATAAAACGTTCATAGTGTCCGAGATCGAGATCTGTCTCTGTACCGTCATCGGTGACAAACACTTCGCCGTGCTGGATCGGATTCATGGTGCCGGGATCAATATTGATGTAAGGATCAAATTTCTGCATCGTTACAGTGTAGCCGCGTGCCTTGAGCAGACGGCCGAGAGAAGCGGCAGTGATTCCCTTTCCGAGACCGGAAACAACACCACCAGTGACAAATACATATTTTACGGACATAGTAGCTTCCTCCATAAGTGATAGATAAGTAATAGAATTCTAAATTCTTTCAATATTATACATCAAAATATTATACATCCGGGCAATGAGGAATTCACTTAATATAATTAATATTTTCTTTAGAAAATGTTTATAAAAAACGGAAAAGTATATATTGAAATCAAGCGAGTTTACTTTTATAATGATAGGAAGTACGACAAGAGAAAGAAAGTTGGTAACAAGAGTATGGAAAATGGCAATTTCGGAGGCGGAGGCAGCAATCCGAATAACAAAAATAACAATCAGAACGGTGGAAATAATAACCGTGGCAATGGCGGCGGGCCGCGCAACAACCGCAACGGTCAGATGATCATGATCTTTATTCTGATCACACTGGTGGCATTGTTGTTCATGAGCCTGGTCAGCAAGTGGCAGACGCAGATGACTGCACAGGAGATCTCATATACGGAGTTCCTGCAGATGGTTGCGGATGGTAAGGTCGAGAGTGTTGACCTCGATTCCCAGCAGATTGACATCACACCGAAAAAGAGTGCGGACGAGATCATACCGATCACCTATTATACCGGCTATGTCGGTGATGATGAGCTGATCAAAACATTGAAGGAGGCCGGTGTAGATATCAAGGGTGAGATCCCGGATAACACTGCCGGATGGATCTACAATATCGTGAGCTTCCTGCTCCCGCTTGTGATTCTGTGGGTATTGCTCGGATTCCTCATGAAACGTATGGGTGGCGGTGCGATGGGCGTTGGCAAAAATACAGCGAAAGTATATGTAGAGAAAAAGACTGGTGTGACCTTCAAGGATGTCGCTGGACAGGATGAGGCGAAGGAATCGCTGCAGGAAGTAGTGGATTTCCTGCATAATCCGAAAAAATATACGCAGATTGGTGCAAAACTGCCCAAGGGAGCGCTCCTTGTAGGCCCTCCCGGCACCGGTAAAACATTATTGGCAAAGGCTGTTGCAGGAGAGGCTGGTGTACCGTTCTTCTCATTGGCTGGATCTGATTTCGTAGAGATGTTCGTCGGAGTCGGAGCTTCACGTGTGCGTGACCTGTTCAAGGAGGCACAGAAACAGGCTCCCTGTATCATTTTTATCGATGAGATCGATGCAATCGGAAAGAGCCGCGATACCAGATATGGTGGTAACGATGAGCGCGAGCAGACATTGAACCAGCTATTGGCAGAGATGGATGGATTTGATACATCCAAGGGTCTGTTGATCCTGGCAGCGACAAACCGTCCGGAAGTACTGGATAAGGCGTTGCTGCGTCCGGGTCGTTTTGACCGCCGGATCATCGTAGATAAGCCGGATCAAAAGGGTCGTCTGGAGACATTGAAAGTACATTCCAAGGATGTCAAGATGGATGAAACGGTCGATCTGGATGCGATTGCACTGGCGTCAGCAGGTCTGGTCGGCTCAGACCTGGCAAATATTATTAATGAAGCAGCGATCAATGCAGTCAAGCATGGCAGGGCATTTGTCAACCAGACTGATCTGTTTGAGGCATTTGAGATCGTAGCTGTGGGTGGTAAAGAGAAGAAAGACCGCACGATGAGTGATCAGGAACGCAAGATTGTTTCTTACCATGAGGTCGGTCATGCGATGGTAGCCGCTTTACAGAAAAATACCGAGCCTGTGCAGAAGATCACGATCGTTCCCCGGACGATGGGAGCGCTCGGTTATACGTTACAGACGCCTGAAGAGGAGAAGTTCTTACAGACAAAGGATGAATTGCTGGCGAAGATCCGTACCTATATGGCGGGTCGTGCCGCCGAGGAACTGGTATTCCAGTCTGCGACGAGCGGAGCTTCGAATGATATTGAGATGGCAACACGTATCGCACGTGCGATGGTGACGCAGTACGGTATGTCGGACGAATTCGGCATGATGAGTCTGGAATCCGTGGAAAATCATTATCTGGACGGACGCCCGGTATTGAACTGTGGCGATGAGACAGCCGGACAGATCGATCAGGTCGTTCAGAAGATGATCAAGGATGCCTATGAGGAGGCGACCAGACTGCTGTCAGAGAACCGAGAGATCTTAGACCGCATTTCCGATCATCTGTATAAGACCGAGACGATCACCGGTAAGGAATTCATGAAGATCTTCCGCGAGATGAAGGGACTTCCCGATCCGGACGAGGAGAAAAAGGAAGAGGACAATGGCGTTTGATATTGCAGAGGAATTAGCAAAGCTTCCGAACAAACCCGGAGTCTATATCATGCACGATAAAAAAGATGCGATCATCTATGTTGGCAAAGCGATCTCGCTGCGCCATCGCGTGCGGCAATATTTTCAGGCGAGTCACCATGAGGGCATCAAAAAAGACCGCATGGTGCAGCAGATCGACCGCTTTGAGTATATTGTGACGGATTCTGAGCTGGAAGCGCTGGTGCTTGAGTGTAATCTGATCAAAGAGCACAGACCAAAATATAATACGATGCTTACGGACGACAAGACGTATCCATATATAAAAGTGACGCTGGGGGAGATGTTCCCCAGGGTCCTTTTTTCGCGTCAGCTAAAGAAAGATAAATCGGCATATTTCGGGCCTTATACGAGTGCAGGTGCGGTGAAGGATACGATTGGGTTGATCCACAAGCTCTACCAGATCCGAACGTGTAACCGATGTCTGCCACGAGATATTGGTGCGGAGCGGGCCTGTCTGAACTATCATATCCATCAGTGCCAGGCACCTTGTCAGGGCTATGTATCGCAGGAAGAATACCGCAAGCAGATTGAGGGTGTGATGGATTTCCTGAATGGGCGGTATCAGCCGGTACTGCGTATGCTGCAGGAGAAGATGGAGGCAGCAGCCGGGGCGCTGGATTTTGAGAAGGCTGCCGAATACCGGGATCTGCTTGGCAGTGTGAAGCAGATTGCCCAGAAGCAGAAGATCACGCATGCAGATGGGGAGGATCGCGATATTTTAGCCTTGGCATGTGATGACAGGGATGCCGTCGTACAGATCTTTTTTGTCCGTGATGGACGGATGATCGGCAGGGACCATTTTTATCTGAGAATCGTCAATGAGGATACGCCGGCGCAGATACTGACTTCTTTTATCAAGCAGTTCTATGCGGGCACACCATATATTCCGCGGGAACTCATGCTGCAGACAGATATTGACGACCTTGAAGTCATCGAGGAATGGCTCAGTAAGCGCAAGGGACAGCGTGTCTATCTGCGTGTGCCCAAGCGTGGCTCCAAGGAAAAACTGGTCGAGCTGGCAGAAAAAAACGCGATGATTGTATTGACACAGGATCGGGAGAAGATCAAGCGCGAGGAGGGTCGGACGATCGGTGCGGTCAAGGAACTGGCAGATCTGTTGTCACTGCCCCGCGAACAGCTCCACCGGTTGGAGGCATATGATATATCCAATACGAATGGCTTTGAATCTGTCGGGTCGATGGTCGTATATGAAAAGGGCAGGCCGAACCGCAGTGATTACCGTAAGTTTAAGCTGCGGACAGTTGCCGGACCGGATGATTATGCATCGATGCATGAGGTGCTTACGAGGCGTTTTGCACATGGTTTGAAGGAGCGCGAGGAACGACGGGAACGTGAGCTGGAGGATGAATACGGCAGCTTTACAAAGTTCCCGGATCTGATATTGATGGATGGAGGCCGCGGCCAGGTCAATATCGCATTGCAGGTGCTCGATGAACTTCATCTCAATATTCCGGTGTGCGGTATGGTAAAGGATGATAATCACCGGACACGTGGGTTATACTATAATAATGTGGAGGTGCCGATTGACCGGCATAGTGAGGCTTTTCGGCTCATTACGCGTATTCAGGATGAAGCGCACCGCTTTGCAATCGAGTATCACCGGTCGCTCCGCAGTAAAGAACAGGTGCATTCTGTACTGGATGATATATCGGGTATCGGACCTGCACGCAGAAAAGCACTCATGCGGACATTCCAGTCACTCGAGGCGATCCGTGCCGCTTCGGTGGAGGAACTGGCGGCAGCAGACAGCATGAATGAGCGGTCGGCGCAGGCAGTCTATGATTTTTTCCGGGCACAGGAGCAGTAACGTAAAATCAGCTTGCAGATTTTGATATGGTAACTTATTATAATGTTAGGTATAGTTACGAATCACGAAGTGATTGAGTGATGACATTATGTTATAGGGGGAACACACAATGACAAAAAAAGAGGTATCAGTCGCAAAATTGGCGAGATTATTAGATCTGAATAACTTTACGGAGCAGGTAAACCTCAAGCAGAAAAAGGTATGTATTACCGAGATCAACCGGCCGGCGCTGCAGCTGCATGGCTATTTTGAGCATTTTGCAGAGGGGCGCGTGCAGATCATTGGAATGGTTGAGTTTGCATATTTACAGCAGGTGGCGAAGGAACGCAAGAGAGAGGCTTATGACAAGTTCATGAGTTTCGACATTCCGTGTGTCGTATTCTGCCGTGGTTTCCAGCCGGATGAGGATTTTCTGGAAGCGGCAACGAGACATAATGTAGCGGTACTCGGAACGGAACGCGCGACTTCTGCACTGACAGCGGAGCTGATCCGCACGCTAAATGAAGAACTGGCGCCGTGTATCACGATCCACGGTGTGTTAGTAGATGTATACGGCGAGGGATTGCTGATCATGGGTGAGAGCGGCATCGGAAAAAGTGAGGCTGCGCTCGAGCTGATCCGCCGTGGACACCGGCTTGTGACTGATGATGCAGTAGAGATCAAGCGTATTGATGACCGGACATTGATGGGCACATCCCCGGCGATCACCAGGCATTTTATCGAGCTGAGAGGTATCGGTATCATTGATGTAAAGTCACTGTATGGCGTAGAGTGTGTAAAGGATAAGCAGCAGATCGATCTCGTGATCAAGCTCGAGGACTGGCACAAGGATAAGGAGTATGACCGTCTTGGCATGGAGCAGGAGTACACCGAGTTTTTAGGCAATAAAGTCGTCTGCCACTCCCTGCCGATCCGCCCCGGACGAAATCTTGCCGTCATCTGTGAGACAGCAGCGGTCAACCACAGACAGAAAAAGATGGGATATAATGCCGCACAGGAGCTGTATCGCCGGGTACAGGCGAATATCGCGAAAGGATCCAGCTCGGACGACGATGAGTAAAGTCGACTGCCGATGTATCAGCGGTATGTTATAAGAGGTCGCGGCTCCCGCAAGCATATCTGTTTTGCTTTCGTTGCACGACCCATTCCGATGAGCCTCGAAAAAACCTAACTCGTGTTCAGCAAAGGCTTCCACGAGTTACGAGTCTCATCTCCATCGTGCAAAGGCAGCAAAATCAGACATGCCTTGCTCGCGCCGCTACGTTTACAAAGAACCGTAACGTAAATGGCTGCGGGCGCAGCAGTTCCCGTCAGATGCGACGTTTGTCCGGCGAAGTGCGAGCGACTGGATAACGATCCGCATGTCATAGCTGAAAGCCGCAGGCTATGTGTGTGAGCAAAGCGAAAGACACATCGAGCCAAGGCTGAAGAGACAGCGAGACACCGCCGGGCAATCGGAGCAGCCTGACCGGGATACTGTTGTGTCCGCAGTCGGATAATAAAATGTAGTGGTTTTCCTTGCGGAAACTGCGCTCGGATTTTGAAATAGTTTAAAACTTTAAATATGTAATAGTTAAGGAGTGTATAAAATGGAACGAAACAACGCATGGGATGCCTATCCCGGGAACAAAAAGCAGGAAGTCTATGATTTTGCGGAAAACTACCGCGTATTTTTGTCAGAGAATAAAACAGAGCGCGAATGCGTCAGAACATTCGTAGCGCAGGCGAAAGAAGCCGGATTTATCAGTTTGGAGGAGGCAGTCGCTAAAGGAAGCACCTTAAAGCCGGGCGATAAAGTCTATGCGGATCATATGGGCAAATCACTCGCGCTGTTTGTGATCGGAAGCGCACCGATCAGTGAGGGAATGAACATCCTCGGTGCACACATCGATTCACCGCGGCTCGACCTCAAGCAGAATCCGATGTACGAGGATAATGACATGGTGCTGCTTGACACGCATTATTATGGTGGTGTCAAGAAATATCAGTGGGTCACACTGCCGTTAGCGATGCACGGAGTCGTAGCGAAAAAGGACGGCACAGTCGTAGAGATCAACATCGGTGAACAGGCCTCCGATCCTGTCGTAGGAGTGAGCGATCTGCTCATCCATCTGGCCGGTGAACAGCTTGAAAAGAAAGGCAATAAGGTCGTAGAGGGAGAAAACCTCGATGTTTTGATCGGTAATCTGCCCGCAGACCAGACAGATGAGGAAAAGAGTGCAAAGGAGCGTGTAAAAACGCAGATTTTAGAGCTTTTGAAGCAGCAGTACGAGATTGAGGAGGAGGACTTCTTATCCGCAGAGATCGAGGTCGTACCTGCGGGAGCAGCCAGAGATTATGGACTGGATCGCAGCATGATCATGGGTTATGGACATGATGACCGTGTCTGTGCATATCCTTCCTTCGAGGCAATATTACAGATGGAGACACCGAAGCGCACGAGTGTGTGCCTGCTCGTGGATAAAGAGGAGATCGGCAGTGTCGGTGCAACCGGTATGCATTCGAGATTTTTTGAGAATATGGTTGCAGAGCTGCTCGACCGGTGTGGTGCTTATTCAGACCTCGCACTGCGGCGTGCGCTGCAGCATTCGAAAATGCTGTCATCTGATGTGAGTGCTGCATATGACCCGAATTATCCGTCCGTATCGGAGAAGAAAAATGCAGCATATTTTGGCAGGGGTATTGTATTTAATAAATATACGGGATCACGTGGAAAGTCGGGATCCAATGATGCCAATGCGGAGTATATCGCCAGACTGCGCCGGATCTTTGATGATCATGGAGTTGCATTCCAGACATCAGAGCTGGGCAAGGTAGACCAGGGCGGCGGTGGAACGATCGCTTATATTATGGCTAATTATGGCATGGAAGTCATCGATAGCGGAGTAGCCGTATTGAACATGCATGCTCCGTGGGAGATCATCAGCAAGGTAGATCTGTATGAGGCTTATAAGGGCTACGTGGCATTTTTGAGGGAAGCATAATGCAGGACAGACAACAATTTGAGCAGGAGCTGGCAACTGTTTTAGAAGCGGATCAGATCCGCAGGGAAGAACCGCTGAGCCGTCATACCACATTCCGTGTTGGCGGTCCGGCTGAATATCTGGTGACACCGCAGATTGCACAGATCCCACAGGTGGTGGAATTATGCAGACGCTATGATCTGCCACTCACCGTGATTGGCAACGGCAGTAATCTGCTGATTGCGGACGGGGGATTGCGTGGTGTCGTGATGGAGATCGGAAAAGCCGCATCCGGGATACGGGTGATAGACGAAGAAGACCTTGCTGTTTCAGCAGGCAGTTTATTATCCGAAACGGCAGCATTTGCGGCAAAAGAAGGACTTGCGGGTATGGAATTTGCGGCTGGTATTCCGGGATCTCTGGGTGGCGCAGTCGTGATGAATGCCGGTGCGTATGGCGGTGAGATGAAGGATATTTTATCCGGAGTCCGCGTGCTGACGCAGCGTGGAGAGATCCGTGTACGTCCTGCGGACGAACTGGAGCTGTCCTACCGCCACAGCCGTATGATGGATGAGAGGGATATCGTATTAGAGGCGCGCCTGAATCTGACACAGGACAGTACGGCAGTGATCCGTGCGCGCATGGAAGAATTGCGGAAAAAGCGTGTGGAGAAGCAGCCGCTCGAATATCCGAGTGCGGGCAGTACATTCAAGCGCCCGGAAGGGTATTTTGCAGGAAAACTGATTGAAGATGCAGGACTGAGAGGTTTCCGTGTGGGAGATGCGCAGGTCTCTGAAAAACATTGTGGATTTGTCATTAACCGCGGAGCAGCTACCGCAGCACAGATACTGGAACTCATGCAGGAAGTACAGCGGCGTGTGAGGGAGCATAGCGGCGTAGATCTGGAGCCGGAGGTACGGCTGTTGGGATTTTAGCTAAATCTGGTAAGAAATAGACAGGGAGGGGTTTTGTATGCGTTGTGTTATTTTAACCGGTATGTCGGGATCTGGTAAGAGTACAGCACTCAAGATGATCGAAGACATGGGATATTACTGCGTCGGTAATCTGCCGATCTCGCTCGTAGAGAGTTTTGTCGATCTGGCCGAGAATGACCCCGAGCTGGATAAGGTTGCGATCAATGTTGACATCCGCAGCGGACAGAACATCGGGGATCTGACGGCTGTCCTGGATCGTCTGCAGGAGCGCGGCAAGAGCTTTGAGATGCTGTTTCTGGAGAGTGAGGACGCGGTCATCATCAAACGCTATAAGGAGACGCGGCGCACACATCCGCTCGCGGAGGGCGGAAGAGTCGAGCAGGCGATCGAACGGGAGAGAGAACGATTGCAGCCGATCAAACGGCGCGCGGACTATATTCTGGACACGAGTCAGCTGCTGACGAGAGAGCTGCAGGCAGAACTGAAAAAGATGTTTGTTGAGAACCAGACATATAAAAATCTGTATATCACAGTACTTTCCTTTGGGTTTAAATATGGAATACCGACGGATGCAGATTTGGTGTTTGATGTGCGTTTTTTGCCGAATCCGTATTATGTAGAAGGATTGCGGCCATTGACCGGACTGGATGAACGGATTCAAAATTATGTGATGGAAGGTGACCAGTATACGGTATTTATGGAAAAGCTGGAGGATATGATCCGCTTTCTCGTGCCGAATTATGTGGCTGAAGGTAAAAACCAGCTCGTGATCGCGATCGGCTGTACTGGAGGCAAGCACCGCTCTGTCACCGTAGCACAGGGATTGTATGAGCGTCTGGGTAAGCAGGAGGACTATGGTCTGCGCGTGGAACACAGGGATATAGAAAAGGATGCCCAACGTGGCAAATAACAGGAGAGCGCGATGTCATTTTCAAGTGAGGTAAAAGCAGAACTGGCAAGGCAAACTGATAGCAAACGTCATTGTCAGTTGGCAGAACTGGCAGCGCTTGAGACGCTGGCGCCGGATCATACGCATCTGGCCGAAAAGAGAACCGCGTTAGCCAAAAAGCTGTTTGGTGTGTTGACACCGGAAGAATTGCATGCACGCATAGCGGAGCAGATGATGCAGCACCGTGAACAGTTATTGAAGCGCAGCTGCTGCAAACGGGCTTTTTTGCGCGGTGCATTTCTGGCATCCGGATCGATCAGTGATCCGGAGAAATCCTATCATTTTGAGATTGTCTGCCAGAATCCGGAGCAGGCAGCGCTGTTACAGGAGTTGTTCGAATCGTTTGAACTGGATGCGAAGATTGTACAACGGAAAAAATATTATATTACATATCTGAAGGAGGGCGCACAGATCGTCGATGCATTGAATGTCATGGGTGCTTATGTTGCACTCATGAATCTGGAAAATGTGCGCATCCTAAAAGAAATGCGTGGCTCGGTCAACCGCATCGTCAACTGCGAGACCGCCAACATCAATAAAGTCGTCGGTGCTGCGTGCAGACAGGTCGAAGATATCCGTTATATCCAGAGCCGGATCGGGTTGGACGAGCTGCCGCCGGCATTGCGGGAGATGGCATTGCTCCGGCTGGAATATCCGGATACGTCGCTCAAGGATCTCGGGGAGCTATGTGATCCGCCGGTAGGGAAATCCGGAGTCAACCATCGACTGCGCAAGCTCGGTGAACTGGCGAAAAAACTAGGAAGGTGATCGAACAATGGGCAGTCAGAGGTTATTATTTATATACAATCCACATTCAGGAGTCGGTAAAGTAAAAACACAGTTGTCAGATATTCTGGAGACTATGGTGCAGGCAGGCTACGAGGTGACAGTGCATCCGACACAGGCAGCCGGTGATGCAGCACAGGTCGCGGCAGAGCATGCAGGAGACTATGATCTGGTCATCTGCTGCGGTGGGGATGGTACACTCGATGAGACGGTATCCGGACTGATGAAGGGCAATATACATGTGCCGCTCGGTTATATTCCGGCTGGCAGTACCAACGATTTTGCGGCATCGCTGCAACTTCCGAAAAATATGGGAAAAGCAGCCGGGGTAGCTGTGGGTGGACAAGACTTCCCCTGCGATGTCGGCCTGTTTGAGGATGAGTATTTTATCTATGTAGCCGCATTCGGCCTGTTTACGGAAGTGTCGTATCAGACGAGTCAGGAACTGAAAAATATGATAGGCCATGCTGCCTATATACTCGAAGGAGTCAAAAGCATCGGCAATCATCCGAGTTACCGCATGCGCGTAGAATACGAGGGCGGCTGTATCGAAGATGATTTTATATACGGAATGATCACAAATTCACTGTCGGTCGGCGGTATCAAGGGCATGACCGGAGACAATGTGGCGCTCAATGACGGTTTATTCGAAGTGATGCTGGTCAAAACACCGAAAAATATCGTTGAGCGCAACGAGATCGTAGCTGCACTCACAAAGCTGCGCCCGGAATCGGATATGATCTACACATTTAAGACAAAGGAACTGCAGATTTCACCGTATCAGGTGATCCCGTGGACACTGGATGGCGAATTTGGCGGTGACCGGACGCAGATCCACCTGAAAAATCTGCACCGCGCACTGACGATCCGTGTACCCGCGGATCAGTGACAGAAAGGGCTGGATTCGGACGCTTGTACTTTACATTTACAGGCGTTCGTGTTATATTTAACAAAGATATGGGTTGAAAACCCACATACTCACAATCTATACAGAAAATGGAGGAATTCATATGTTAGTATCTGCAAAAGAGATGTTAGAGAAAGCAAAAGCCGGACATTATGCAGTAGGCCAGTTCAACATTAACAACCTTGAGTGGACAAAGGCTATTCTGTTAACTGCACAGGAGTTAAACTCACCTGTAATTCTTGGTGTATCCGAGGGCGCAGGAAAGTACATGACCGGATTCAAGACCGTTGCCGCTATGGTAAAGGCTATGGATGAGGAACTCGGAATCACAGTACCCGTTGCATTACATTTAGACCACGGTACCTACGAAGGATGCTACAAGTGTATCAAAGCAGGTTTCACATCTATCATGTTTGACGGATCACATTATCCGATCGAGGAGAACATCGCAAAGACTACAGAACTCGTAAACGTAGCACATGCAATGGGCATGTCTATCGAGGCTGAGGTAGGATCCATCGGTGGCGAGGAAGACGGTGTCATCGGAATGGGCGAGTGCGCTGATCCGGACGAGTGCAAGGCAGTCGCTGATCTGGGCGTTGATATGCTGGCAGCAGGTATCGGAAACATCCATGGCAAATATCCTGCAAACTGGGCAGGACTCAGCTTTGAGACTCTGGACGCTATCCAGCAGAAGACAGGTATCATGCCGCTCGTATTACACGGTGGTACAGGTATCCCTTCAGATATGATCAAGAAAGCGATTGATCTGGGTGTATCCAAGATCAATGTAAATACAGAGTGCCAGTTATCTTTCGCAGATGCTACACGTAAATATATCGAGGCAGGCAAGGATCTCGAAGGCAAAGGATTTGATCCCCGTAAGCTCTTAGCTCCCGGAACAGAGGCAATCAAGGCTACTGTTAAGGAAAAGATGGAGCTCTTCGGATCTGTTGGAAAAGCTTAATATAATTAAGAATTCAAAAAAACTAAAATTATCTATTGCTTTTTTACAGAAATAGGAGTATTTTAGTTGGCAGAGAAGCGAACGAGGGTGTTCCATATGAGGTGCACCCCCGTTCGCTATTTTAAACTATAAAAGGGAAAGGATAAGTGACTATTCAGTCAGCATAGACTGAAGGGTTGCAGGGATGAACGTTATGAGTGAAACGGAAAAATTCAGCGTATCAGAGATCTTTGGCGAAAATGTATTTAATGATGCAGTCATGCAGGAGCGTCTTCCGAAAAAGACTTATAAGAGACTGCGTGAGGTGATCGAAGGCGGACACGATCTGGATCCGGCAACTGCAGATGTAGTCGCACATGAGATGAAGGAATGGGCGATCGAGCAGGGCGCTACACATTATACACACTGGTTTCAGCCGTTGACCGGAGTGACTGCCGAGAAGCACGATTCATTTATCACCGCTCCGATGGAGAATGGTAAGGTGCTCATGAGCTTTTCGGGAAAAGAGCTGATCAAGGGAGAGCCGGATGCGTCTTCATTCCCTTCAGGCGGACTGAGAGCTACTTTTGAGGCGAGAGGATATACCGCATGGGATTGCACCTCACCTGCATTCGTGAGACATGATGCAGCAGGTGCTACACTGTGTATACCGACTGCATTCTGTTCCTACACAGGAGAGGCGCTTGACCAGAAGACACCGTTACTGAGATCAATGGAAGCGATTAATGAGCAGTCGATTCGTCTGCTTCGGTTATTCGGAAATACAACTTCCAAGAGAGTGATACCGTCAGTCGGTGCAGAGCAGGAATACTTCATCGTAGACCGCCAGAAATATTTAAAGAGAAAAGACTTAATCTTCACTGGACGCACCTTGTTCGGAGCAATGCCTCCGAAGGGACAGGAGATGGATGACCATTATTTTGGTGCGATCCGCGAGCGCATTGGCGCATATATGAGAGATGTAAATAAAGAATTGTGGAAACTTGGAGTATCTGCCAAGACACAGCATAACGAGGTTGCGCCGGCACAGCATGAGCTGGCTCCGATCTATGCAGAGTGTAATGTCGCGACAGACCACAACCAGTTGATCATGGAGACGTTAAAGAAAGTCGCAGGACGCCATGGACTGCAGTGCCTGTTACATGAGAAGCCGTTTGCAGGTGTGAACGGTTCCGGTAAACATAACAACTGGTCCATCACGACAGATGATGGCATCAACCTGTTAGATCCCGGTTCAACACCGCATGAGAACATCCAGTTCCTGCTCGTACTGACCTGTATCCTGAAAGCAGTCGATGAGCATGCAGATCTGCTCCGTGCATCTGCTGCAGATGTCGGAAACGATCACAGACTGGGAGCAAACGAGGCACCGCCCGCAATTCTATCTGTTTTCCTCGGAGAGCAGCTTGAGGATGTGCTTACACAGTTGATCAGCACCGGTAACGCAACACACAGCTTAAAGGGCGAAAAGCTCGAGACCGGTGTCAAGACATTACCTGATTTCATGCGTGATGCGACAGACCGTAACCGTACATCGCCGTTTGCATTTACCGGAAATAAGTTTGAGTTCCGTATGGTAGGTTCCCAGGCTTCGATCGCACAGCCAAACGTTGTATTGAACACAATCGTGGCAGATGCATTTGCTGAGGCTTGTGGTGTACTGGAGCAGGCAGATAACTTTGAGGATGCGGTACATGATCTGATCAAGAAATATGCAACCGAGCATCAGCGTATCGTGTTTAACGGCAACGGGTATTCCGATGAGTGGGTAGCTGAGGCAGAGAAACGTGGATTGCCGAACATCAAATCTATGGTAGAGGCTATTCCGGCATATGCAACTGACAAGGCAGTTACATTATTTGAGAAATATCACGTATTTACAAAGGTTGAGCTGGAGTCACGTGTAGAGATCGAGTATGAGACCTATGCAAAGACGATCAATATCGAGGCAAAGGCAATGATCGATATTGCAAGCAAGCAGATCATCCCTGCCGTCATTAAGTATACAACCAATCTGGCGGACTCTATCAACGCTGTTAAGGCAGCAGGTGCCGCAGATGTGTCTGTACAGACCGAGCTTCTTTCTGAGACTTCTGATTATCTCTCAGAAGTAAAGGTAGCACTTGCCAAGCTGATTGATGTGGCCGAGAAAGGCACAGAACTGGCAGAAGGTGTAGAGCAGGCTACCTACTACAGAGATGTCGTAAAGGCTGCCATGGATGAGCTCCGTGCACCGGTTGACAAACTGGAGATGATTGTAGATAAAGACTTATGGCCGATGCCGTCATACGGCGACCTGATTTTCGAGGTATAGTACCTCACTTACTAGTTGTGGCTAATCGTTAGATTAGTATTTATCTAATCCCCTTTAGAGTATAGGGAAAACCCCCCGACGAAAGTCGGGGGTTTTTCCTGTATTTAAGAAGATCACTTGTCTAAAAGATCATGACGTTTCCATCTAAAATGGCATATTCGGTCTTGTCGCCGAGTTCCATGACAGCCTGGCCGTTCGTGCCCTGTGTGATCTCATTTTGCAGGGAAGTGAGCTGTTCATCCGGAATCATGGTGTGAATGCAGACACCATCCGTATATTCCGTATCAAGGATCGTGATGCCTGCGCCTGCGAGCAGATATTGGATCTTGCCGAGGTTGGTATAATCTGTCCGAATCGTCATCTTAGCACCCTGTTGGCGGGTGATGATCACGGAGTTGGCGAGTCCCTCCTGTACAGATTTCTGATAGGCACGCACGAGCCCGCCGGTACCGAGCAATGTGCCGCCAAAATAACGGGTCACGACTACTGCCACGTTATGGATGTCCTCGCGCAGCAGTACATCTAACATCGGTCGTCCGGCTGTACCGGACGGTTCGCCATCGTCATTGCAACGTGTATTTTCGTGTTTGGGACCGATGGTAAATGCCGTACAGTTGTGTCTGGCATCCCAGTATTCCTTTTTCTTCCTATTAAAAAAGGCGATCGCTTCATCCTCCGAGGATACCGGTTCTACCGAGGCGATAAAACGCGATTTCTTTTCTTCGATTTCTCCGACACCGCCCTGATAGACGGTCTTATAACCTGTATTTTTCATGCCTACGAGTATAGCATGTTATGCCAAAGTTTACAAGTGCAGAAAATAATGGTATACTGAATTAATATTACTGTTCACTCGTACCTCGTTCCAGTAATGGATTTTGCCGATGCTTCGCATTCCAAATTGGCAAAATCTGCAACCACCACTGTATCATACGGCATTTTCAGTTCAGAAAATGCCTACCTGTGTAAGGATTCGATTCAGGAGTGGGCAGTGACAAACATGCAGGAGGACGACTATGAACTATGGAAAAGAGGGGGCAAAAAAGCAGGCAAAAAGACTCGCTGCAAAGTCTCCCAAGGTTTTACGAAAGTTCAAAGTGCTAGGTTATAAACTTTTACTGGTGGCTGCATTTGCGTTAGTTGTAGGCGTGGGATTCACCGGATTCGGTATCTATAAAGGAATCATAGATTCCGCACCGACGATCGAGGCCATGGATGTGACTCCGACCGGCTATTTATCTACCGTGTTAGATACGGAGGGCAATACGACTGCGACATTGGTCGCATCAGGTTCCAACCGTGTCTATGTTACGATTGATGAGATACCACTGGATCTGCAGCATGCATTTGTAGCGATCGAAGATGCGCGTTTTTATGAGCACAACGGTATTGATATGAAAGGTATCATCCGTGCCGGAGTCAAGGGCATCCTGTCCGGTGGACATTTTTCACAGGGTGCATCTACGATCACACAGCAGCTGTTGAAAAATAATGTGTTCACCACATGGACGACCGACAAAGGATTTGCCAAGGTTGTGCGGAAGCTGCAGGAGCAGTATCTGGCAGTTCAGCTGGAGAAGAAAGTAAATAACAAGGACTGGATACTGGAAAACTATCTGAATACGGTCAATCTGGGTCAGAATTCGCTCGGTGTACAGGCTGCGGCAATGCGTTATTTTAATAAGGATGTGTCAGAGCTGACATTGTCTGAGTGCGCCGTGATCGCGGGCATCACCAAGAGTCCCGAGGGACTCAATCCGATCAGTCATCCGGAGGCAAACGCAGAGCGCCGGAAAGAAGTCCTGAATAAAATGGAAGAACAGGGCTACATTACACTCGAGCAGAAGGAAGAAGCACTCGCAGATAAAGTGTATAAGCGGATCAAAAAGGTCAATATCAAAAAAACCGAGGAGAGCAGCCAGATCAATTCGTATTTTGTAGACGAAGTGACGAACCAGGTACTCGAGGATCTGCAGACGATCAAGGGTTATACGAAGGCGGAGGCATACCGCGCACTCTATAACAGCGGCCTGACGATCATGTCTACGCAGGATCCGAAGATCCAGAAGATCTGTGATGAAGAGGTCAATAATAGCGCAAACTATCCGACACAGCCGAAGGTATCCTTCAGCTACCGATTGAGTGTCCAGAAATCAGATGGCAGCATTGCCAACTATGATGAGCATACGATGCTGGCATATTATCAGGCGTCAAATGCCGATTATACGATTAATTTCGCGACTGAAGATGATGCAGCTGCGGCGATCGAGGCATATAAGCAGGAGATTATGGAGCCGGGTGATAAGATTGTTGAGGGCGGCGAATATGTGCATTATACGTTGCAGCCCCAGGCAGCATTGACGATCATCGATCAGAGTACCGGAGAGGTCAAGGCGATTGTGGGTGGCCGTGGTGATAAGGTAGCCAACCGTACACTGAACCGCGCGACAGACTCTACCCGTCAGCCGGGATCTACCTTCAAGGTGCTGGCAGCATATGCACCGGCGCTGGACGGCGCAGGCATGACGCTCGCGACTGTGGAGGACGATGCGCCGTATGCCTACGCAAACGGCACATCCCTGCGCAATTATGATAACCGCTATCGCGGATTCACGAGTCTACGCACCGCAATCACGTATTCGATCAATGTAGTGACGGTCAAGTGTCTGACTGACATTGGTGTGGACAACGGATTTTCTTATTTGCAGGACTTCGGATTTACAACGTTAAAAGACAGCGACCGTGTACAGTCGCTGGCACTCGGAGGAGTGACGGACGGTGTGACGAATCTGGAGCTGACCGCAGCATATGCGACGATTGCAAATGGTGGAACCTACACCAAGCCCAGATTCTATACGAAGATCCTCGATCATGACGGCAATGTCCTGATCGATAACACACCGCAGACCCGCAGCGTGCTCAAGGAGACGACTGCATGGCTGCTGACCGATGCGATGAAAGATGTCATCACAACCGGAACCGGTAAGCTGTGCAATTTTGATGGAATGACACTCGCAGGTAAGAGTGGAACGACAACGAAAAACAGGGATGCATTGTTTGCGGGTTATTCTCCGTATTACAGCTGTGTGGTATGGGGTGGTTATGACGATAATGCGCCGCAGGCCAGTGGGACAACCAGTTATCCGAAGCTGATCTGGCGTTCTGTCATGCAGCGGCTTCATGAGGGATTGGAAGATAAAGACTTTGAAAAACCGGCGGGCATCGTGACTGTCCAGGTATGTAAGAAATCAGGAAAACTGGCAGTGGCGGGCGTCTGTGACAGTGATCCGCGCGGATCACAGGTAACGACCGAATATTTTGCAGCTGGCACAGAGCCGACCGAATCATGTGATAAACATGTGCTGGTAACAATCTGCGCGGCATCCGGTAAACCGGCAGGACCGTACTGCCCGGAGAATCAGCTGAGTAGCCGCGCTTATATCAGCGGCGGTTCGTCAGGCACGGAGGATGCTCCTTATCTGCTTCCGGCGAACCTGAGTACAGGCAAATGTCCGATTCATGAGACTCCTGATATAGATCCGGTCGATATCACCGGAGACACCGGCAGGGAGGACGAGCCCGAGGAGCCGGATGTACCGACGATACCGGGAGACGGTGAGACGGATGAACCAAACGATTCGCATACTGGACTGGATGATGCGGATCAGGTGCTGATCGAACCGGAGGATGTATCAGAATAGAGAAATGAAAAAGTGGAAGGCATCGGCCTTCCACTTTTTCATCCGGAATTATTACAAGTTTTTTATTTACTGATCTGGATTACTTTTTTTGCTCGGAATCATAAAATCGGGGTGTTCGCCGAGCCAGGTTGTCTGCGGCATGCAGCTGAGCATCCACACATCATCATCGGACAACGCAAAATCAAAGATCTGTGCATTCGCCGTCATGTGTTCATAAGAAGATGCCTTCGGGATCGGGAGAATCCCCTTTTGTACGAGAAAACGCAAGCAGATCTGTGCGATCGAGCGGTCATATTTTTTGGCAAGCCGATCAAGAATCGCGTTACCGGCGAGGGCATTTTCGCGGCCTCTGCCAAGCGGACTCCACGCCATCGGAACGATATCGTTCGCTTTGCAGAATGCGACGGCAGCCTCCTGCGAATAGCCCGGATGCAGTTCGAGCTGATCGACAACCGGTTTGATGCGGCAGTGATCTAAAAGATTTTGCAGGTGATGCGGCAGAAAGTTGCTGCAGCCGAGTGCATGCACTTTGCCCTCATCGACCATTTCTTCCATTGCGCGCCATGTCTCCAGATCCAGTTCCTTCCAGTTCTCATCATCTGCTCCGGTCTGGCGCGGCCAGTGAATCATATACAGATCTACATAGTCCATCTGCAGCCGTTCGAGAGAGGCTGCCAGAGCCTTTTTCGCATTCTCATAACCCATCTCATCGATCCACAATTTTGTCTCAATGATAAAATCCTCGCGCGGCAGACCGCTCTCTTTGATCGCAGCGCCGAGTGCACGCTCTGTCTCATATAAAGAAGCAGCATCGAAGAAACGGTAGCCTGCGCGGATCGCATCGAGAATGACCGCTTTCCCGTCTCCGTTGATCGTCTGATATGTCCCAAAGCCCACACAAGGCAGCTTCATGCCGTTGTTTAATGTGTAGCAGTCCTGAATTGAATTCATATGTAAATACCTCCGACTGATATATTTAATAGCATAGTATAACTATAGCAAAAAACCATGTTATTTCAAGCGCCTTGTGGCGTGTGATCTGCTAAAAGTTTTATAAATTCAACTATGCCGTCATTGTGTTTTCAAAAAACGTGTGCTCTCTGATAAAAAAGAAAGCCACCTGAAAAAGGACTGTGAAAGTATCATAGTGCAGATCAGGTAGCTTTTGGTGTATGAAGTCTGTTGTGGGATCGTTCATTTCCCTTTTCCGGGTCTGGATGGGAGCGAAGCCTATTGTACATATTCAGATACTCTGTCAGTAAAGCGATCTCATCTGCATCTCCGGAGCGGAAGATATCAACCATTGTCTGTGGAAAATTCAACTGGGGATCATCTGTCGGCAGTCCACGTACCAGATAATCAAGAGAGACATCAAAGATCTCACAGATATCTAACAGGCGCTCCAGGGAAAACGTCGAAACACCGCGTTCACATTCGCTCAGGTGTTTGACAGATACATCCAATTCACCGCACAGCTCTAATTGTCCCATGCCGCGTGCTTTGCGCAAGCCGGCAATGCGTTTGCCCATTGCAGTTTGTAAATCAATCGAAGAAATTGCCATTTTCACTTAAATTACCTCCTAGTTAGTTTAATGATAAAAGTCTGAATTTATTCATTCTAAACCTAGTTAGTATTCTCGAATTAACCTATAAAGTATATTGCGGTGATGACAGGAGATGTATATGCGGAAAGAGTAGAAAAACCGGGAAATCAGGGAAGATAGAAATAGTTATGAATAATAGAGATCAAAAGAGCTACCCTTAATTATGTAAATATTTAAGGGAATATACACGCAATATGATTGTTTTTCCCTTAAAATATGATGGTATTTAAGGGAAAGGAGTATAATTAAGGGAAGACCGATTTGAGATCATTGAGGAGAAGCTGCCGGCATTAGAGGTGGTGCGTAAAGCTACTAAGAATAAGATAGGCAAATTTTCAAAACAGGATATCAGGGAACTTTGTCCTTCGCTCAGTATTAGTTCTATAGAAGGCTCATTGAGAACCCTTGTAAAAGAGGGTGACTTGATGAGAGGTGGATCTGGAAAGACGACCTATTATGTACGACTTTTATAGTTAAAAAATGTAGACAGATAAAAAGGCTGAATTTATCAGACCGTCATTGGTCAGTAGATTCAGCCTTTTTATGCGTGGAAAAGCTCCTGCGCCATAAAATGCTCCACAAGAACAGTAACCTGCATCCGTTGCTGGAACGAGGTACTTGTGAATAGTAGCACGCATCCGCTATTGCAAACAAAAGTAAACATAATAGGTATTGATAATTACACCTAATAGGTTTATAATTGCGTAAAAGGGTACTAAAACTAAATAAATAATGCAAATGCATAAAAGGAGGACATGGGGAATGAAACGTAATGAATTATTGGCAAAATCCCTGACACTGGGACTCGCCGTAGCGACTGCAGCGACATCCATGAGTGTACCGGGTGGACTGCTGGCACCGCAGACGGTGTATGCGGAGGATGGTGGTGGAACTACCACAGGTGATTCCACGTCAAAGGTTAAATTAAGTAGCGAAAATGTGGGTGAGTATTTTACTTTATCAGATCAGCCGATTGTTGCTGTTACGTTAAAAGAGCAGGTTGTTACAGAGGTAAAGGGACCGGATGTTAAGTGTGTGAAAGAGGGAACTAGCGTAATAGATGGGGGATTATATGGCAAGCTTACGATAACCTTCAAGGATAGCGATGAAAAAGATGTAGAGCTCAGTAATCTTGAGGTAGGAAATAAGTATAATGCCTATATTAATGTTGATGGAAATGGCAGCGTTTTAGCAGCCGCGGATGAACCGGTAAAGTTAGGAGAAGTGACAGTATACGAAGATCTTGGAGACAATGCCACTCTTACATATAAAGATGGTGCAGATGACGAGACAGGGGTGACAGATCTTACCAGTAAAGAATTTAAAAATGATGTAGTCATCAGTGTATCTGCTGGTGCAACAATCGGTACAAGTTCGACTGTAGGAGAAGATACTTCAGTTACAATTCCCAGAGGAAACATTGTATCAGGTTCGCTCCCGGTTGCTTTATATGTCAAGAAGGATAATACGACCTATGCAAAGATCGTAACATTGAATTTTGCACAGAAGGCAGCACCGAGTGAAATGACCGGAACGGCATCTATCACAACTGCGCAGGGTGAGGCTATTTCAAAACTTGTAATTGGTGATACCGTGAAAGCCAAGTATGAAGGTTCAGATGCAAAGAGTCTGAAATATCAGTGGTACAGAGTGCCGACAGAAGGTGAAGCTCAAGCAATCGCAGATGCTACAAAAGAAACTTATACTGTGACAACTGCTGATTTAGGTTGCACACTGAAAGTTGTAGTTTCAGATGCTGATTTATCCGGGAAAAAGGATGCAACAACAAGCGCAACAGTCGCCAAGAAAGATTATAAGGAAGAGGCACCGAAATTTGACGAGAGTTGTTTTGACGAAGCGACTCGTACCTTAACCGCAACAGTAGCAGAGGGTACTACAGCAGCACATTTAGAGTATTCTCTGGATGGTGGTAATACGTGGACAAAGGGAGATGCAACCGGTTCTATTTTATCGGTTGATGGAACAAGTGCAAAACTTACATTAGATGCAAATGCATATGAGACAAATAAGATCCAGATTCGTGTAGCAGCTACAGTTGATACAGAGGCGAGTGAGGCTGCAACATATACGACAGCGATTCCTCGCAAGGGCGTGGATCTGTCAACAGCAACTGTAAAGATCAATAATGCAGCGGGAACAGAATTCACGTATACCGGTAAAGATGTGATCACATCTGTAGCAGTTGATGGTTTAGATGGCACCAAATATAAGGTATATTACACTGACAGTACGGCAACAGAAGCAGGAACAAACACCGTAGCACCGACAGCGGTTGGTGCTTATAAGCTGTGGATCGTTCCGGCTGAAGGTGCTGATGAGGATTGCTATGGAAGTAAAACTGTAGAATTCAGCATCAAAGCAGTTAAGGTAACAACTACAGAGGATCTGAAGAAATATGTCGACTTTGGTGTCATTCCCACACTGACCTATAACAATCAAAACCAGTCCGACACGGTTCGTGAAAAAGTAACGATAAAAGATGATTATGCGAAGGACACAACCATTACCTCGATTAGTTTTAAGAAAGCAAATGCAGATGCCGATGTAGATATGGTCGGTGCCGGAATTTATGATGTTTATGTTGAATTGGCAGGAAACTATGAGACCGATAAGCCTCTAAAGATCGGTACGGCAGAGATCAAAAAGTATCAGCCGAATGTAGATGATATTGTCGTTCTTACTCAGACTCAGACCTATACCGGATCTAAGATCGACGCAGAGATGAAGAGCTGTTCTTATTTATTGAATGGAGACAATGTAAATATCACTTATAAGCAGGGTGGTGAGGATGTTGTTGCTCCGACCAACGCCGGAACTTATGAGATTTATGTCGCTTATACGGGAGATGATAACTGTGAGGCACTAGCCGCAACAGATAAAAAGTCAACTTTGACGATTGAGAAAGCAACTGACCATTCATCATTTAGTCCGCTTGTTGTTAAAACCGATACTGAGGACAGCGTTGCGTATGATCTGACTGATGCAGTAGCTAAGTGGACACTGTCAGGAACAGATACAAAGGTTACCGCCGCAGTAAAGGTAGATGACGCATATGTATCGTATATTGAAGAACTAAAATATGCTGATGGCAAAGTATCCTTTAAGCTGTCAACTGCAGGAAAAGCATTACCTGAGCAGAAAGAGTTTGCGATTCACGTAGATTTTGGCGAGAGCTTCACGAACTATAATGTCGCATTTGATCTTCCGGTCATCATCACAAATAAGACGCCGGTTGACATTTCGATTAAAGAAAATGTTTCTAATCTGACTTATGATGGAAAGGTTAAGACGATCAGCTATGAAGTTAAACAGGGAGAAACATCTGTTGAAGGTGCTGCTGACAAGCTGAAAGTTACAATCACCAAGAATGGAGAAACAGTACCTGAGATCAAGGATGCAGGAACCTATGTGATTACGACAGAATATACGGATGATACCAATTATGGCAAGTTAGTTCAGGAGATCACTGTTGCACCGAAAAAAATAAGTACTACTGACGACCTGAAGAAGTATTTTAAGATTGGTGACCTGAACCTGACCTATGACATGACAGATCATAGGGATGCTATTTTTGATGCTGTAGGTATCGTAGAGAAATCAGGAATCGAAAATAATGATTATGATGTGCGCATTGTGGGAGACACAGTAAATGTTGGAAATTCTATTGCTGTAAGCATCAAAACATGGGATGGTAATTTTTATACCGATGATTATGTAGAACTTGTTAATGTTACGATTTCAAAGGGTACGATTACGTTAAAAGTAACTGCTGATGCAAAGGGGACACCGACAATTAAAGTTGGTGACCGGACAATCGCAAATGATGCTTGTGATTTGAAGTATTATGACAACGCTGGCAAGGAACTTGCTGCCAAACCCACAGCACCGGGTACTTACAAGGTAAAAGTAACCTATACAGATGAGAAAAACCTGACAGCTCCGGCAACAGGAGAAGCTACTTTTACAATTCCGACTCCAGACGGCAACACATCAGGTGGCGGTTCTACCAGCGGCGGCTCAGCTACGACTCCTTCCAAGGATGATACGAAGAAGGATAATACCACCAAGACCGAGACCAAGCCGGATGGAACCAAGGTGACAACGACTGAGACAAAGGCAGCAGATGGTTCGGTACAGACCAAGATCGAGTTGAAGAACGATGCCGCAGGTGTAGACGCTACCGTGAATGTAGCAAAGGATGCACAGGGCAAGGTTACAGGTGTGACTGCAGATGTGAACCAGACAGCCACTGACAATCAGACAGCGATTTCGGCTGCAACCGTTGCGCAGATCACAGAGGCAGCAGGAACAAAGGATGTTGCGATCACGACGAAGACAGTCGATGCAAACGGCAAGACCGTGCGCGAGGTGACTGTCAACGCATCTGATCTGACTGCTGGCAAGAGGCTGAAAGTCGTTGCCGTAGATCCGAAGACCGGAGAAAAGACGTTGGTCAACAAGACTACTTATAAGGTAGCAGCGGACGGTAGTCTGGCACTCGATAATCTGGGCAATGACAGCTATGAAGTAGTCACCACAGCAGAGGTCAATGCGCTGACCAAAGAGATCTTACAGTCTATTCGACCGGAGAGATCTAAGGCGAACCTTGTAGCCGGCAAAAAGACCTCGCTCTCATTAGATGATGCGCTGAATATGGATAATGTTGCCAAGATCACCTACAAGACGAGCAAGAAGTCGGTAGCGACTGTCAACTCAAACGGAACGGTCACAGCCAGAAAAGAAGGAAAAGTAACGATCAAGGCAATCGTCACGCTCAACAACGGCAAGAAAAAGACTGTTAGAATGAACCTGACAGTAAAGGCACGTAAATAGGTGCAAAATTAGGAGTGGGTAACAAATAGATATGACAAAACCGGTAGTTAGCCGGTGAAGATCCCCCTTAGGGCTTGTCTGCATAGCAAGCTCTGGGGGGTTTTTGATCTCATAGTTATAAAAATATGAAAGTGTTCAAAATTTTAAATTTTATTTTAGGTTTGCTCTTCATAATATGGAAATTGGTAGTATAGATGTAGCATTTTGTGGTATACTATAGAAGAGTAAATACCTTTCTGTGAAAGGGAAAGGAGAAAGGATACGCGTATGACAGTTGATA
>ERZ1035006.641-NODE-641-length-26663-cov-11.610794_pt1 | contig 26663 bp, 23 predicted proteins | sample MGYA00520694_ERZ1035006 | MGnify/ENA primary metagenome ERZ1035006 (study PRJEB33766, sample SAMN09781746) | gut metagenome | biome: gut microbiome | host: Homo sapiens | place: Madagascar | study: EMG produced TPA metagenomics assembly of the PRJNA485056 data... | reverse complement strand
GGAATCCCCTATTGCATAAAAAAGCCCTACCGGGCAGGATACAGAAGCGGCAAAAAGGTAGATGTCGCTGAAGCGACTCGCCGCAGGCGAAGAAGAATTATGTCGCTGGAGTGACCTGCTACAGGCGGAGAATCCTGCAAGCAGGATTTTTTTGTACTTATTTTAGCAAAAAATGTCATGTTTCTTGAAAAATTGTTATTGCCAGAGTAAGTAAAAATATGGCATTATCTAATTAAGTGTGTCAAGCGTTTTACTATACAAAAGAAGTAAAATGCGAAAATAAGTTAGATTGCATAGAAATCTGGAGGAGAATATGGGAAAACAAAGAGAATGTGGAGTGCTGCTTCCAATCAGCAGTCTGCCATCAAAATATGGAATCGGATGCTTTTCAAAAAGTGCTTATGATTTTGTAGATCAGTTAAGAGCAGCAGGACAGGGATGCTGGCAGATACTGCCCCTTGGCCCTACCAGCTATGGAGACTCACCTTATCAGTCCTTTTCAACCTTTGCTGGGAATCCTTATTTCATCAGTCTGGAAGATTTAATTGAGGAAGGCGTTCTTACAGAAAAGGAATGTGACGCAATAGATTTTGGAAACAAGGCTGATGAAATTGATTACGAAAAGCTTTACAAAGGCCGTTATAAGCTTCTTCGCAAAGCATACGAGAGAAGCGATATTTCCAGAAATCCGGAGTTTGGAAAATTCCAGCAGGAGCAGGCTCACTGGCTGGGAGACTATGCCTTGTTTATGGCAGTGAAGGATCGTTTTAACGGTGTGCCATGGAGTGAGTGGGCAGAGGATATCCGTCTTCGCTGGAACAATGCTCTTGACTATTACAGAAGAGAGCTGTATTTTGAAATTGAATTCCAGGAATATATGCAGTTTAAATTCTATGAGCAGTGGGCAAAATTAAAAGCATACGCAAATGAGAGAGGAATCCGTATTATCGGAGATATCCCCATTTATGTTGCAATGGACAGTGCAGATACTTGGGCAAATCCGGGACTTTTCAAGCTGGATGAGAACAATCAGCCTACCCAGGTTGCAGGATGTCCGCCAGATGGTTTTTCTGCTACCGGACAGCTTTGGGGAAATCCTCTGTATAAGTGGGAAGTCCACAGAAATACGGGCTTTGCATGGTGGCTGAAGAGACTGGAGCACTGCTTTAATATGTATGATGTAGTGCGTATCGATCATTTCCGTGGATTTGACGAGTATTACGCAATTCCTTATGGTGATAAGACCGCTGAGAATGGCTGGTGGGAAAAAGGTCCGGGAATGGATCTTTTCAGAACAGTTTCCCAGAGACTGGGTAATAAAGATATCATTGCAGAGGATCTTGGCTTTATGACTGAGACTGTAAAGCGGCTGGTTGAGGACAGTGGATATCCCAATATGAAGGTAATCGAGTTCGCTTTCGATGAGCGTGACACTGGAAATGCCAGTGACTACCTGCCTCACAATTATACAGAAAATTGTGTGGTATATACAGGAACTCACGACAATGAAACTCTTCTTGGCTGGTTCTTCGGTATCACTCCGGAGGAACGACACATGGTACGTGAGTATCTCTGGAATTTCCATGATGATGAAGTAGGCATCTGCAAAAACATGATCCGCATGGTAATGGGAAGCGCAGCAGGCAGATGTATCATTCCAATCCAGGATTACCTTCTTCTTGACAACCGTGCACGTATGAATCAGCCGTCCACACTGGGAATCAACTGGAAATGGCGCCTTACAGAGGGACAGTTTACAAAAGCCCTTCAGGAGGAAATGTTGACTCTTGCAACCAGATTTGGCCGTAAAAACTGGACACCGGATCCGAAGGAAGTGGAGGCCCTGAAAAAAGAAGAGGAACGAAAAGCAAAAGAAGCAAAGGAAAAAGAGATGCAGGAGAAGTCCGAAAAAGTAAAATAATCTGGATTCCTGCAGGCTTTGAATAATCATGCAGGAGGACATTTTCTATGGAAATTGAAAGGAAATTTCTGGTAAAAAAAGAGGATCTGCCGAAGAATCTTGAGCAGTATCCGAAAAAGGTGATTGAGCAGGGTTATCTTTGCACCGATCCTGTAGTGCGTATCCGCCAGTCAAATGACAGCTATTACCTTACCTACAAATCCAGGGGCTTACTTGCAAGAGAAGAATACAATCTTCCACTTACCAGGGAAGCTTATGAGCATTTGAAACCAAAGGCTGACGGAATCGTAATTTCCAAGATCCGTTATGTGATACCGGAAAAAGATGGCTTATCCATAGAGCTGGATATTTTTAAAGCGCCTTATGAAGGGCTGTTTCTGGCGGAAGTGGAGTTTCCTTCTGAGGAAGCTGCCAAAGCCTACCAGCCGCCCAAGTGGTTTGGCGAGGACGTAACCTATTCTACTGAGTATCATAACAGTACACTCAGTAAGGGAAAAAAATAAAATCATATTGCACAGCTGTTATATAAGTGCTATAATAAGGCCGTTCGCAGATATAGTTCATTGGTAGAACACCAGCTTCCCAAGCTGGGGAGGCGGGTTCGATTCCCGTTATCTGCTGGCGGATGTCCCGGAGCCTCTCTTTCGGATTGGTTCCGGGATTTTTCTATTGCGCAGCAGTTTTATTTATCCTATAATAATATGACGATATCAGGGTCAAAAGGTCCAAAGCCGTTCGTGCCTGCATGATAAGTTTTGATCCCTCGACCCGCCGAACATGAGAAAGTAGCGATTTACGCAGTAAATCTGCGGACTCTGAATGTTCGAAAATTGCGGGAGCAGATTTGCTGCGGAGCAATCCGTAGATATCAGGCGCTGACATTATACAGAAAAAATGTTATTTTCAGCTAAGCGAGGAGTGTAAGGAAGATGAAGATTGGATTTATCGGATGTGGAAATATGGGTTCTGCCATGATAGGTGGAATCCTCAGAAAAGGTGTATTTGAGAAAAATGAGATTATTGTTTCCAACCTTACAGAGGAGGGAAGCAGAAAAAGCAGGGAAAAACTTGGCGTTGTTACAACTATGGATAATCGGGAAGTTGTAAAAAATGCAAAGATTGTTATATTAGCAGTGAAGCCACAGTTCTACGAAGAAGTGATCGGCGAGGTGAAAGACTGCCTTACACCGGAGCATATGATCGTGGGAATCGCACCAGGGAAAACTCTTGCATGGCTGGAAGAAAAATGTGGCCTGCCTCTTAAGGTAGTACGCCTTATGCCAAACACACCAGCTCAGGTAGGAGAAGGAATGACAGGAGCCTGTGCCAATGAACGTGTAACCAGGGAAGACATGGAAGAAATCCTTACCATTACAAACAGCTTCGGACATATAGAAGTGGTACCGGAGCGCCTGATGGATGCAGTAGGCGCAGTAGGAGGATGTTCACCTGCCTATGTATTCATGTTCATTGAGGCAATGGCTGATGGGGCAGTTGCACAGGGAATGCCAAGAAAACAGGCCTACCAGTTTGCAGCACAGTCTGTACTTGGCAGTGCTAAAATGGTACTGGAAACAGGAAAACATCCGGGAGAATTAAAGGACATGGTATGCTCACCGGCAGGAACTACCATCGAGGGAGTCCGTACACTGGAAAAGTACGGCTTCCGTAGTGCTGTATTTGAAGCACTTCAGGCTTGTGCGGATAAAGGAAAAAAGATGTAAAGGAGAAGAGTAAATGAGCAAAAAAGTATATATATTTTTAGCAGACGGGTTTGAAGATATTGAGGGACTGACTGTGGTAGACTTAATGAGAAGAGCCGGCATTGATATCACGACTGTTTCCATTAAGAATACAAAGCAGATTGTAACCTCCCACAAAATCACCATGCTCACAGACACTACCTTTGGCGAGACAGATTTCACAGACGCAGATATGCTGGTGCTTCCGGGAGGACAGCCGGGAACTACCTATCTTGGAGAGTTTGCACCACTTAAGGAGCTGCTGAAAAACTTCTATAATAATGGGGGGAAGATCGCAGCAATCTGCGCAGCACCTACGGTATTTGGAAAGCTTGGCCTTTTAAAGGGCAAAAAAGCAACTGCCTATCCATCCTGCATGGATGGCCTGACAGATGCAGTTCCTTCCGAAGAAAAGGTAGTAATTGATGGAAATATCACAACCAGCCGTGGACTTGGAACGGCTGTTGATTTTAGCCTTTCCCTGATTTCCCAGCTTCTTGGAGAGGAAACGGCAGAAAAAATCGCAGAATCCGTTGTATACAGAAGATAAAAATTCTATTTTTTGCGAAAACAGAGGGAAAACAACAAAAAAACACTGGAGTTTTTTTTAGGGTTGTGCTATACTTCTAAAATGACTGTAATAATAGGGAAAAACCCTGCACATCCATAACTTCCGGTTTATACCGGAGTTTTATAAAGAATGAACAATGTCTATCCGCTATGCACTTGCGGCTGCATTGGGTCGAACATTTTACCTGAATATTAAGGAGGAACACGAAAATGAGTTTACAGGTGGAGAAATTAGAGAAAAACATGGCGAAGCTTACCATCGAAGTTTCCGCTGAGGATTTAGACAAGGCAATGGAGAAAGCTTACCAGAAACAGAAAAGCAGAATCAGCATTCCTGGATTCCGTAAAGGAAAAGCTCCAAGAAAGATGATCGAGAGTATGTATGGTAAAGGCGTATTCATGGAAGATGCTGTTAATTCTCTTGTACCACAGCACTACAGCCAGGCACTTGAGGAATGCGACCTTGAGATCGTATCCCAGCCAGAGATCAACGTTACACAGATGGAGCCAGGAAAAACTCTTATCTTCACAGCTGACGTAGCTACCAAACCAGAGGTTACTCTTGGAGATTATAAAGGAGTTGAAGTTCCGAAAACTGAGATCGTTGTAACAGACGAGGAAGTTGATGCTGAAGTGAAAAAAGAGCAGGACAAGAACTCCAGAACTGTTACTGTAGAGGATCGTGCAGCAGCAAACGGAGATATCACAACAATCGACTTCGAGGGATTTGTTGACGGTGTTGCATTTGACGGCGGCAAGGGATCTGACTATGCACTTACACTTGGATCCGGCACATTTATTCCTGGATTCGAGGATCAGCTTGTTGGGGCAAACACAGGCGATCATGTAGAAGTTAAGGTTACATTCCCAGAGGAATATCAGGCAAAAGAGCTTGCTGGAAAAGAAGCTGTATTCCAGTGCGATGTTAAGAAAATCGAGACAAAAGAGGTTCCGGAGCTTGATGATGAGTTCGCTAAGGACGTATCTGAGTTTGATACTCTTGCTGAGTACAAAGAGGATGTTAAGAAGAACCTGACAGAGAAGAAAGAAAAAGAAGCAAGAACTGCAAAAGAAAATGCAGCAGTAGATAAAGCAATCGAGAATGCACAGATGGATATTCCGGAGCTTATGATCAAGAGCCAGTGCCGTCAGATGATGGATGACTTCGCAAGAAGAATGCAGCAGCAGGGATTGTCCATGGAGCAGTACTTCCAGTTCACAGGCCAGAGCATGGACAAGATGATGGAAGATATGAAACCACAGGCTCTTAAGAGAATCCAAACAAGACTTGTTCTTGAGAAGATCGCTGACGCTGAGAACATCCAGCCGTCTGAGGAGGAAATCACAGAGGAGATCCAGAAGATGGCAGATGCTTACAAGATGGAAGCAGACAAGATCAGAGAAGCTATCGGCGAGGATGGTCTTGATCAGATGAAGAAAGATATGGCAGTTCAGAAAGCTGTTACTCTTATTGCAGACGCAGCAGTAGAGGTTGAGGCAGCAGCTGAGGCTGAATAATTATTGAAGTGATGGTGTTCCCGCATTGATAATGCGGGGATACTTACCTGAATAAGAAAAGAGGAAATATATGAGTTTAGTACCATATGTCATTGAGCAGACCAGCAGGGGAGAGAGAAGCTACGACATTTATTCCAGACTTTTAAAGGACAGGATCATTTTCCTTGGAGAAGAAGTAAACGATGTAACTGCCAGCCTGGTAGTTGCAGAGCTGCTTTTCCTTGAGGCAGAGGATCCGGGGAAAGATATCCAGCTCTACATCAACAGCCCAGGTGGTTCTGTAACAGCTGGTATGGCTATTTATGATACCATGCAGTACATTAAATGCGATGTTTCCACAATTTGTCTGGGAATGGCTGCCAGCATGGGAGCATTCCTTCTGGCAGGTGGTACCAAGGGAAAGAGATTTGCTCTTCCGAATTCCACGATTATGATCCATCAGCCTTCTGGCGGAGCCCAGGGACAGGCTACAGAAATCCAGATCGTGGCAGACCATATTGCCAAGACAAAGAGAACCTTAAATGAAATACTGGCAGCAAATACCGGACAGCCTCTTGAGGTTGTTGAGAAAGATACAGACCGTGATAATTATATGTCAGCAGAGGAAGCTCTTGCTTACGGCCTGATCGATGGTGTTGTAGCCCACAAGTAAGATGAAAAACAAAAGAAACCCCGTTGGAGCTTTCTTTTGCATGTTATTGTAAGAAAAGACTCCTGGATATACAGGAGTCTTATCTTGTAAAATGGGATTTTTGGCAGTAACCGGAAACCAGACTGGTTTTTAAGGCTGCTGCAATATAAGAAAGGAAAAATAAGAAATTCATGGCAGAGAAGATAAGAGAAGGAAAGATAAGATGTTCCTTTTGCCAGAAAACTGAGGATCAGGTAAGAAAACTGATCGCAGGACCGGATGGAGCAGCCTATATTTGTGATGAATGTGTGGGAATCTGTTCTGAAATCATGGAAGAAGAGTTTGGAGGGTATGATACCGAGGATATTCTTGGCTCAGAGATTAATCTGATGAAGCCAGAGGAAATCCATGCAATCCTGGACGACTATGTAATCGGACAGGATGAGGCAAAGAAGGCTCTTTCCGTTGCTGTATATAATCATTATAAGAGAGTTACTGCTTCCAGAAATCTGGATGTGGAGCTGCAGAAGAGTAATATTCTCATGCTGGGACCAACTGGTTCCGGTAAGACATTGCTGGCGCAGACTCTGGCCAGACTTCTCAATGTGCCATTTGCCATTGCAGATGCAACCACTCTTACAGAAGCCGGATATGTAGGTGAGGACGTGGAGAATATTCTTCTGAAGATCATCCAGGCTGCTGATTATGACATTGACAGAGCTCAGTATGGAATCATCTATATTGATGAGATTGATAAGATCACAAGAAAATCAGAAAATGTGTCCATTACCCGTGATGTTTCTGGTGAGGGAGTTCAGCAGGCACTTCTGAAGATTCTGGAGGGTACTGTTGCAAGTGTTCCGCCTCAGGGTGGAAGAAAGCATCCTCATCAGGAATTTATCCAGATCGACACCACCAACATTCTGTTTATCTGCGGTGGTGCTTTTGATGGTCTGGAGAAGATCATCGACGCAAGACAGGATACCAAGGCAATCGGCTTTGGCGCAGAGGTAACTTCCAAGGAGGAGCAGAATGTGGGTGACCTGTTCAAACAGGTAATGCCTGAGGATCTGATCCGCTACGGCCTGATCCCGGAGTTCGTGGGACGAGTTCCGGTAGTGGTTACACTGGATGGTCTCGATGAAAATGCACTCCTTCGTATCCTGAGAGAGCCGAAGAATGCTCTTACCAAACAGTATCACAAGCTGTTTGAGCTGGATGGCGTGGAGCTTGATTTCGAGGATGAGGCTCTGAGAGTAATGGCAAGAAAATCCATGGAGCGTAAAACAGGTGCCAGAGGACTTCGTGCCATCATGGAGAGTACACTTATGGATCTTATGTATAAGACTCCATCTGACGATACAATCCGCAAATGCATTATTACAAAAGAGGCTGTAGAGGGAACCGGTGAGCCCCAGATTGTTTATGGAGAAGTTCCGGTCCAGTCAGTGCCTGCCGGAAATACCAGCAGGAGAAGCCAGCGTGCACGGAAAAAAGGTGCACCGGAAACAGCCTGATGAAGGGAATGAACCATAGATGAGTGAGCCAATTCATACACTACCTGCCATTGCTCTTAGAGGAACCACCATTCTTCCTGGAATGATCATCCATTTTGATGTGAGCAGGGAGCGTTCCAAAAAAGCAATCGAGGCGGCAATGAGACAGGATCAGAAGATCTTCCTGGTAACCCAGAGGGATCCACAGATAGAAGATCCTGGTTTTGTACAGCTGTTTCAGGTGGGAACAGTGGCATATATCAAACAGGTTGTGAAGCTGCCGGATAATCTGATCCGTGTCCTGGTGGAAGGAACCAGAAGAGCTGAACTTCTGGGCCTGCAGCAGGAGATGCCTTATCTGGAGGCTGAGATTATGGTAAGCAGCCAGAGCGAGGAAGAACTTCCGGAGGCAATGCTGGAAGCAATGAGCAGAAGCATTCGGGGACTGTTTCACACCTATTGCACAAAAGGGGGCAAAATAGGCAAAGAACTGGCTACTCAGATCCTGGGTATCCAAAAGACAAAAGAGCTGATCAATCAGATCTGCATCAATCTGCCCCTGCCCTGGCAAAATAAGCAGAAGCTTCTGGAAGCAGGCTGTCTTAGTGACAGATATGAGCTCCTTGGCGTGATATTGAGCAACGAGATCAATGTACTGGATATCAGCCATGAGCTTCAGCAGAAGCTAAAAAAACGTGTTGACAAAAATCAGAGAGAATATATTTTAAGAGAGCAGCTGAAGCTGATCCGTGAGGAACTTGGAGAGGATAATACTGCCGATGAGGCTGAGGAATTCCGAAGAAAAGCAAAGGAGCTCCAGGCTTCCCCAGAGGTGAAGGAGCGGATTCTCAAGGAAATCGGAAGATTCAAGATCACAAGTACAAATGCAGCAGAAAGCAGCATTTTGCGGGGATATATTGAAACCCTGCTCTCGCTTCCCTGGGACAAGCGTTCCGAGGATTCCGAGAATCTGAAAGAGGCATGGAAAATTCTTCAGGATGGCCATTACGGACTGAAGGATGTAAAGGAAAGAATCATGGAGTTTCTTTCTGTACGTAAGCTGACACACAAAGGAAAATCACCTATTTTATGTCTGGTAGGCCCTCCTGGTACAGGTAAGACCTCCATTGCGAAGTCTGTTGCAGAAGCCACTGGAAAGCGTTATGTGCGTATCTGCCTTGGCGGAGTGAGAGATGAAGCCGAGATCAGGGGCCACAGGAAAACTTATGTTGGTGCTATGCCGGGAAGGATCACAGCTGCTCTTGTACAGGCAGGGGTATCCAATCCGCTGATGCTGTTGGATGAAATTGACAAGACCAGCAGTGATTATAAGGGGGATACTTCCTCTGCACTTTTGGAGGTATTAGATCCAGAGCAGAACAGTCACTTTAATGATCATTATGTAGAGCTTCCCCAGGATCTTTCTGAGGTACTTTTCATTGCTACCGCAAATGATATCCAGGGAATTCCAAGACCTCTTCTTGACAGAATGGAGGTTATCGAGGTCAGCGGCTACACAGAGAATGAGAAAGAGCACATCGCCAGGGAACATCTTATTCCCAAGCAGATGGAAGCCAATGGAATTGAAAAGGGAAGACTTGCCATCCAGAGCGGTGCGTTGCGTAAGCTGATCAATAATTATACAAAGGAAGCCGGTGTCCGTAATCTGGAGCGCTGTATCGGACAGATCTGCAGAAAGACAGCCAGAATGATTATGGAGGACGGCAAGGAAAAGGTAACGGTTACCGGAAAGAATATTTCTGATTTCCTCGGGCAGGAAAAATACAATTACCTGATGGCAAATAAGAAAGACGAGATTGGAATTGCAAGAGGACTTGCATGGACACAGGTCGGAGGTGATACCCTGCAGATCGAAGTAAACATCATGCCAGGCAAGGGAGAGTTTGTGCTTACCGGACAGCTGGGAGATGTTATGCGGGAATCTGCCCAGGCTGGTATCAGCTATATCCGCTCCGTGGCATCCTCCTATGGAATCAGTCAGAAATTTTTTCAGGAAAATGACATTCATGTACATATCCCGGAAGGAGCTGTTCCAAAGGATGGCCCGTCAGCTGGAATTACCATGGCTACAGCTATGCTGTCTGCCATTATAAAGAAACCGGTGCGTGCAGATCTGGCTATGACCGGAGAAATCACGCTGCGTGGTCGTGTGCTTCCAATCGGTGGCCTGAAGGAGAAGCTTCTTGCTGCAAAATATGCAAAAATAAAAGAAGTTCTGGTTCCCAAGGAAAACAAGCCGGATATTAAGGAGCTAGATGAAGAGATCACAGATGGACTGAAGATCTCTTTCGTGGAAAATATGAACGAAGTGCTTGAGAAAGCACTGGTATGAAAATGAGACGGAGGAAGCTATGGTAATAAAAAACGTTTCACTGGATATTGTCTGCGGTATTACAAGTAAACTGCCGGATACAGAAAAACCGGAGATTGCATTTGCCGGTAAATCCAATGTGGGAAAATCCTCCCTCATTAACGGTTTGATGAACCGCAAGGCGCTTGCCAGGACCAGTTCTCAGCCGGGAAAAACGCAGACCATCAATTTTTATAATGTAAATGACTGTATGTATCTGGTGGATCTTCCAGGCTATGGCTATGCCAAGGTTCCAGAGACAGAAAAGGCAAAATGGGGAAAGATGATCGAGCGGTATCTTCACACTTCACAGACCTTGAAGGCTGTGTTCCTGCTGATCGATATCCGTCATGATCCTTCTGCAAATGATAAGCTGATGTATGACTGGATCGTAAACAATGGATATAATCCTATTATTATCGCTACCAAGCTGGATAAACTGAAAAGAAGCCAGGTACAGAAGAATATAAAGGCAATCAAGGACGGACTGAAGCTGCGTCCGGGAAGCAGAATCATTCCTTTTTCGGCAGAAACCAAGCAGGGCAGGGAAGAAATCTGGGCGCTGATGGATGAGTTGACCGGGCTGGAGCCGGCAGCTACAGAGGAAGTCTGAACCAATAGAATATGAGGAAAAAATATGGGAATTATCAAGGCATTCAAGCTGGGATTTGACTATTTTAAGTATGACGAGGACGGCAATGTGGAGACAACACAGCGTGCCGTCAATGATGTAAACCTGGACATTGAAGCCGGTGATTTTGTGGCCGTTCTGGGGCACAATGGTTCCGGAAAATCCACACTGGCCAAGCAGATCAATGCCCTTCTGATCCCGTCAGAGGGAACCATGTGGGTAGATGATATGGACACTGCCAAGGAACCGGAGTTGTGGAAGATCCGCCAGAAGGCGGGCATGGTATTTCAGAATCCGGATAACCAGATCATTGGCACAGTTGTAGAAGAGGATGTGGGATTTGGCCCTGAGAATATGGGGGTTCCCACAGACGAAATCTGGAAACGTGTAGAGGATAGTCTGAAAAAAACAGAGATGACTGCGTACCGCTATGCGTCTCCCAACAAGCTTTCAGGAGGACAGAAGCAGAGAGTTGCCATTGCCGGTGTTATGGCAATGCGTCCCAGCTGTATTGTTCTGGACGAACCTACGGCAATGCTGGATCCAAACGGCCGCAAGGAAGTGCTGGAAGCTGTTTCTGAGCTAAATAAAAAGGAGAATGTAACCGTCATTCTGATTACCCATTACATGGAAGAAGTGATCCATGCCAATAAGGTCTATGTGATGGATGGGGGAAATGTTGTAATGCAGGGAACGCCCAGGGAAATTTTCTCTCAGGTTGAGTCTCTGAAAAAGTACCGTCTGGATGTGCCGCAGGTAACACTTTTGGCCCATGAGCTCCACAAAGCAGGAGTGAATATTCCAGAAGGAATCCTGACGAAAGAAGAATTGGTGGAAGCATTATGTCAATAGAGCTTAAGAACGTAACTTATACCTACAGTAAGGGAACTGCTTATGAGAGCCACGCATTGAAGGATGTGAACCTGACTATTCCTGAGGGGCAGTTCATCGGTGTGATCGGCCATACCGGAAGTGGAAAATCTACCCTGATCCAGCATTTTAATGCCCTGATCCAGCCAACAGAAGGACAGGTTCTTTACAACGGAGAGGATGTATGGGCAGAGGGATACGACAGACGGAAGCTTCGCAGTGAGGTTGGCCTTGTGTTTCAGTATCCGGAGCATCAGTTGTTTGAAAATGATGTTTTATCTGATGTGTGCTTTGGCCCTATGAACCAGGGACTCACCAGAGAGCAGGCAGAGGAAGAAGCAAAGAAGGCGCTGTCTCACGTAGGGGTGAAGGAAGAGAACTTTACGAAATCTCCTTTTGAGCTATCAGGAGGCCAGAAAAAGAGGGTGGCAATCGCCGGAGTTCTGGCTATGAATCCGAAGATTTTGATCCTGGATGAGCCTACTGCAGGACTTGACCCTCAGGGAAGAGATGATATTCTGGATCAGATCGCCATGCTTCACAAGATGAGAGGAATTACTATCATACTGGTTTCACATAGTATGGAGGATATTGCCAAATATGTGGAGAGGCTGATCGTTATGAATCATGGAGAAATGGTTTTTGACGATACACCGAAGAATGTCTTTTCCCATTACAGAGAGCTGGAAAAAATGGGACTTGCAGCGCCCCAGATTACTTATATCATGCATGCACTTGCAGAAAACGGGCTGGCAGTAGATGTGACTGCCACTACAGTGGAGGAGGCAAGGGACAGCATTTTGAATGCTTTGAAGGAACAGAAGCCTTCCCTTCTTAAGAAGGGAGGACAGAAGGAATGATAAGAGATATTACCATTGGACAGTATTATCCGGCAGAATCGGTCATACACAGATTAGACCCCAGAACGAAGCTTACAGGCACTGTGGCATTTATTGTATCTGTGTTTTTGTTCCATACTTTTTTGGGCTATGCAGTAGCAACCATATTTCTGGCAGGTGCGATCTTTCTTTCCAGAGTTCCGGTAAAATTTATTTTTAAGGGTCTGAAGGCTATTTTCATGCTGCTTTTGATCACCGTTGTGTTCAATATCATTTTGACTCCGGGAGAAGTGCTGTGGAAATGGGGCTTTATCCGGATAACAAAAGAGGGGCTGGTTCTTGCTGGAACTATGGCGATCCGCCTGGTCTACCTGGTGATCGGTTCTTCCATTATGACCCTTACCACTACGCCAAATAAGCTGACAGATGGCCTGGAGCGTCTTTTAAGACCACTGAATAAGATCCATGTGCCAGTACATGACATTGCTATGATCATGTCTATCGCACTGCGCTTTATTCCTATCCTTTTAGAGGAGACGGATAAGATTATGAAGGCACAGATTGCCCGTGGTGCAGATTTTGAAAATGGAAATCTGATCCAGAAGGCGAAAAACATGATTCCACTTCTGGTTCCACTGTTTATTTCTGCATTCCGCCGTGCCAATGACCTGGCAATGGCTATGGAAGCAAGATGTTATCATGGCGGAGACAACCGTACACAGATGAAACCATTACAGTACAAAAAAAGAGACTATATCGCATACGGAGTTCTGGCTGCATATCTTGCCGTTGCTGTTGGATTTCGTGCAGCAGGAATTTAGATACATTTCTGATTTCTACTATTTCCCCCACTTTCTGTGAAACAGCCGGTGGGGGTATTTTATTAAGGAGAATACTGGATATGAAAAGAGTTGGACTTGTAGTAGCCTATGATGGTACAAGATATTGCGGCTGGCAGACGCAGCCTAATGGAATTACCGTGCAGGGCGTATTAAATGAAACACTTTCAGAACTTCTGGGAGAGAAAATTGAAACGATCGGTGCAAGCCGTACAGATGCGGGGGTTCATGCCCTTGGAAATGTTGCAGTATTTGATACCAATACCCGCATTCCGGGAGAAAAAATTTCCTATGCACTGAACCAGCGGCTGCCGGAGGATATCCGGATCCAGATGTCAGAGGAGGTGGAGCCGGATTTTCATCCGCGGTACTGTGACAGTGAAAAGACCTACGAATACCGGATCCTGAACAGACAGTTTCCGGTACCTACCGAGCGTCTGTATTCTTATTTTTATCATTATAAATTGGATGTGGACAAAATGAGAGAGGCTACCTCGTATCTCATCGGACGACATGATTTTGCCAGCTTCTGCGGTTCCGGAGCCCAGGTAAAGACCACCATCCGCACTGTCACCGGAATCGAAGTGTTCCGGGAAGGAGACATGGTGACGATCCGGGTGTCCGGAACCGGATTTCTCTACAACATGGTCCGCATCATTTCCGGCACCCTGATTGAAATCGGAAACGGCCAGTATCCTCCGGAACGTATGCAGAAAATCCTGGATGCCAAAGACCGCTCCGCTGCCGGCCCCACCGCACCTGCCCAGGGATTGACCCTGATGGGAATCCAGTTCTTTGATTAATTTTACAAAAGAATATAAAATTGTTGTTATTTAAGACTGTTGACGTAACAAGGTATTTTGCATCTTCTGATAATGTAACGAATCTTTATAAAGTGAAATTGATGAAACTTATGTGGTATGCAGACGCTTTGGCATATAAAAGGTGAGGTGTTGCCATTATGGAATTGGTGTATCAGGCATTGCCAATGGGAGCAGTGCCTGTTGGAAAGATCGCAAAAAGATTAAAGTGACAGTAAGATAGTCCCTTGCTACTTCATAACCCCAAAATGTCAATAGCATATAATAATAATTTTGTACTATTACACAACAAAAATGTCCAGCCCTGCACAATTTTGTGCAGTTAGCAACACAAAAATTGAAAGTTCAATCAAAAATTAGTCCATTTTACACAGGTTGCTGTTATGATATTATAATCCCATCAAAAAAGCTATACGACATAGCAAATAAAAATGATACGGGAGGTTTTTTCATGAAGAGAAAAGTAGCAATGGCAATGGTAGCAGCAATGACAGTTAGCGCATTTTCAGTTCCGGTATTTGCAGATGACGCAGCAGGCACAAAGGTTGGTATTTCAATGCCTACACAGTCTCTGGAGCGTTGGAATCGTGATGGTTCTTATTTGCAGGAGCAGTTCGAGGCAGCTGGATATGAAGTAGAGCTTACATACTCTGACAACGAGACAGATCGTCAGGTAAACGATATCCAGAACCTGATTTCCGATGGTGTTAACCTGTTAGTTGTAGCCGCTATCGATGGCGAGGCTCTTAACACAGTTATGGATGAAGCAGCAGAAGCTGGTATCCCGGTTATTTCCTATGACCGTCTGATCAAATCCGATGCTGTATCCTACTACATTTCCTTTGATAACTATACAGTAGGTACTCTTCAGGGACAGTACGTTGTAGATTCTCTGGATCTTGACAACGCTGGTGACAACACCTACAACATCGAGTTCACAGCTGGTGATCCGGCAGATAACAACGCTGGATACTTCTTCAACGGTGCTTACGATGTATTAAAACCATACATCGATGCAGGAACATTAAACGTGGTTTCCGGACAGACTGATTTCGATTCTGTTGCAACACCTGCATGGGATACTCAGACAGCACTTGAGAGAATGCAGAACATTCTTGCTTCCTACTACGCTGACGGTACACAGCTTGACGTAGCACTTTGCTCCAACGACTCCACAGCACTTGGTGTAACCCAGGCAATCGAGTCTGACTACGCTGGTGACAACACAGTTCTTATTACTGGACAGGACGGTGACGAAGCAAACCTTGCAAACATCGTTGATGGAAAACAGTCCATGACAGTTTACAAAGCAGTTGCTAACGAGGCAGTTGTAACACTTGACCTTGCAAAAGCAATCCTCAATGGCGATACAGTAGATGGTTCTCTTATCGAGTCTGCTGGCTGGGATTTCGATTGCGCATATGATACAGAGTCCTATGAGACATCTGAAGGCAACAAGTGCCCATCTTTCCTTCTGGTTCCTACAGTTGTAACAACAGACAACCTTCAGGAAGCATTAGTTGACCCAGGATACTACACAATTGATGATGATGGATATCTTCATCCAGCAAACTAATTAAGCTGAACAAATAAAAGAGTGATTTAAGCACGGGCGGGGTGAAGAGCCCCGCCTGCTTTTGAGAAAGGGGGCGCCATTTTGGCTGATAATATTTTAGTAATGGAGCACATTACGAAGGAATTCCCCGGTGTCAAAGCTTTGGATAACGTTAACCTTGAAGTTCAGCGTGGCGAGATTCATGCGCTGATCGGTGAGAACGGTGCGGGAAAGTCCACATTGATGAATGTATTAAGTGGTCAGTATCCATACGGTAGTTATACTGGAACAGTTACCTACGAAGGTGAAGAATGTAAGTTTAAAAAGCTTAATGACAGCGAGGCAAAGGGCATCGTTATTATTCATCAGGAGCTTGCATTAATCCCACTGCTTTCCATCGGTGAGAATATGTTTCTTGGAAACGAGATCAAAAATAAACATGGAGCAATTGATTGGGACAAGACATTCAGTGAGGCCGAGAAGCATATGGCTCAGGTAGGTCTTCGTGAATCTGCCCAGACTTTAATTAAAGATATTGGAACCGGCAAGCAGCAGCTTGTTGAAATCGCAAAGGCATTTTCCAAAAAAGTAAAACTGCTCATCCTGGATGAGCCTACTTCATCCCTGAATGATGAAGATGCAAAGATGCTTCTGGACCTGCTTATGGAATTTAAGAAACAGGGTCTGACATCCATTATTATTACACACAAATTGAATGAGATTATTTACTGTGCTGACCGTTGTACCATTCTTCGAGACGGCAGTACCATTGAGACGCTTACCAAGGGTGTGGATGATTTAAGTGAGGATAGGATCATAAAAGGAATGGTTGGCCGTCCTATGGAAGACCGTTATCCGTCCCGTGAGCACAAGGTAAGCAAAGACGTGATGCTGGAGGTAAAGAACTGGACTGTTCATCATCCTCTGTATCCGGAAAAAATTGTGGACGACAATATTTCCTTTAAAGTACATAAAGGCGAGGTTGTCGGCTTCTCAGGACTGCAGGGTGCAGGTCGTACAGAGCTGGCAATGTCTATCTTCGGAAAGAGTTATGGAACTGGAATTACCGGAGAACTGTACATAAAGGGTGAAAAAGTAGATTTGAAAGATCCTCGTGCTGCTATTTTGCATGGTCTTGCATATGTAACTGAGGATCGTAAGACAAACGGACTGATCCTTGATGAGTCTATCCGTTTCAACACAACTCTTGCCCGTCTTTCCAAAGTCTGTGATAAAGGAATTATCAATACAGACCTTGAAGTACAGCTGGCAGAAGAGATGACCAAAGAAATGGGAACCAAGACACCTTCCAATGAACAGCGTATCGGCAATCTGTCAGGTGGTAACCAGCAGAAGGCTCTCCTTGGAAAGTGGATGTTTACAGAACCGGATATCCTGATTCTGGACGAGCCTACGCGAGGCATCGACGTAGGTGCAAAATATGATATATACTGCCTGATCAATCAGATGGTGGAAAATGGAAAATCTGTAATTATGATTTCATCAGAAATGCCGGAGATTCTTGGTATGTGTGACCGTATTTATATTATGAATGAAGGTAAGATGGCCGGAGAGCTGGATGCAAAAGAGGCAACCCAGGAAGGCATCATGTCTCACATCATGCAGAATCAGAATCAGAAAAAAACGGTAAATATTCATAAGTAAAATGGAATGTTACCTGTAAGGAAAGGGGAAAACGAAATGAATTCCAAAGTAAAGGATTTTTTAAGAAAATACACGATGGTCATTGCACTGGTTGTTGTATTCGTTCTGTTTTGCGTACTGACTGATGGAAGACTTCTTTTTGCACAGAATATGTCAAACCTGATGCTTCAGAACGGTTATGTACTGGTTCTTGCCTGTGGTATGCTGCTTTGTATCTTAACTGGTGGTAACATCGACCTTTCAGTTGGTTCTGTTATCTGTCTGGTTGGCGGTATCGCAGCAGTTCTCATTGGAAACAAAGACTTTAACCAGCCACTTACCATTCTTCTCTGTCTTGTGATCGGACTTCTGGTTGGTATCTGGCAGGGCTATTGGATCGGTTATAAGAGAATCCCTCCATTTATCACAACACTGGCTGGTATGTTCATCTTCCGTGGATTTGGACGTCTGGTACTGGACAATAAAACAGTTTCTATTAAAAGTAATAAGAGTAATTTCTTCCAGAATTTATTTACATCCTATATCAACATTCCTGGACTTGATGATGGTAAGAAATATTCAGCACTGATTGTTGGTGTCCTTATTGCCTGCTTTATCATTTTCTCAACAATGCGTTCCAGAGCGAACAAAGCGAAAAAAGGCTACCACCAGAATACAGCTGCTTCTGATTATGGCAGGGCAGTCGTGATTGCGGTCGTTATCCTCTGGTATTGCTACAAGCTGTATCAGTACAAAGGTATTTCCGTAATGCTTATCTGGGTAGTTGCAATCTGTATGATTTACAACTTTATTACATCCAAGACAGCATTTGGACGTTACTTCTACGCAATAGGTGGTAACGAGAAAGCCACACAGCTTTCCGGTATCGATACAAATAAGGTTTACTTTATTGCATATGCAAACATGGGATTACTTGCCGGACTTGCAGGCCTTCTGTGTGCAGCACGAGTTGGTTCTGTAAATGGTAGTACTGGTACTTCCTTCGAGATGGATGCAATCGGCTCTTGTTTCATCGGTGGTGCTTCTGCATACGGTGGAAGCGGTACTGTAGGCGGAGTTGTAATCGGTGCTCTTCTCCTTGGTGTTATCAACATGGGTATGTCCATTATGGGTATCGGTGATTCCTGGCAGTATGTTGTAAAAGGTGCCGTACTTCTGGTGGCCGTTGTATTCGATGTAATTTCAAACAGAAAATCAAATTAAACACTTATGTTTGCAAAAGGCTGTTGCGAAGATGCAATGGCCTTTTTGCACATAGTCGGAAAATATGCTACACTATGTTTTAGAACAAAAGAAACACCGTTTTCTGGTGCTGTTCAAATCTTGTAAAAAGGATTGCATATATTATGAAAAAATCCACAGTAACTGTATTCCTGGTCTTGGCGGGCTGTATGCTCTTCCTTTCTGGAATCTGGATCTACTTTCAGAAAACTCTGGATAAGGTAGATGTTGGAGAGGGAGAAGGAGCAGCCAGCTATTCTAAACATTATCTGATGATCTCCAATGAAAAAAATAACCTGATGTGGAAATCCATTTATGAAAGTGCAAGCCAGGCTGCGAAGGAGGCTGATGCCTATGTGGAGCTGATCTCGCCGGAGCATGGAGAAAACTATACACAGGCAGATTATCTGCGCATTGGGATTGCTTCACAGGTGGACGGGATCATTCTGGAGGCAGACGGGACCAGCGAAGAAGAGGAACTGATCCAGGAAGCACAGGATGCGGGGATTCCGGTGGTGACAGTGCTTACAGATGATTCTTCAAGCGTCAGATTAAGCTTTGTAGGCCTGAATAGCTATCAGCTGGGAAATACTTACACGGAACAGATTTCCGGACTTCTGAAGGAATGTCAGACTACCCACATTATGTTTCTGTCAAATTTCCAGTCCAAAACCCAGGAAACCACTTTGATCTATTATCAGATCAAGAAAGAACTGGAAGAGAAAAAGAAGCCAGAGCAGTCTATTGACATTACAGAATATAGTATTGACAGCAGCGCTGACTTTGACACAGAGGAATTTGTCCGTGACATTTTCGTAAACGGAGAAAGCCTGCCGGATATTCTTGTGTGCATGGATGAGGTGGTTACAGAGTGTGTATATCAGGCACTGGTTGATTATAACAAAGTAGGAGACGTAGAGGTTGTAGGCTTCTATTATTCTGACGTGATTCTGGATGCCATCAGTAAAGGAATCATTTCTTCTACCATTGCCCTGGACATGAAAGAGGTGGGACGTTACAGCGTCAATGCCCTGGAAGAATATTTTTTCTTGGGACATACCAGTGATTATTACAGCGTAGGTCAGAATGTGATCACCAGGAGTAATGTGGGCCTTTACAGAACAGGGGGGAAGGGATGAGGGAAAAAAGAGAAAATCTTTCTGTAAAAGAATCCATTCAGACCCGGCTCAGTTCTGTGATGGTGTTGGTTCTGGTTTTTGTGCTGTGCATCAATTTTTTTATTTTTGAACAGATCCATGCAGGAGTGGACAGGATTGATGCTGTTTTTTCCAGCAATGCGGCTATTAACGACCTTTCGGAAACCTTGAACAAGGTTGAGGGAACAATGTATGAGTATCTGAATACCAAAGGCTCCAAGGCACTGGAAAATTATTACCGCTATGAGCAGGAATATCGCCAGCTTCTGGACGAATTTAATGACCGGAACGTAGACAGTGAAGTAAAAATGCTGGAAAAAAATATCCGGAGAATGTCAGAAAGCTACCTGACCCAGACCAACGAGACGGTGCAGGCAAAGCGAGGCAGGAATATTGAAAAGTACAAATCCTCCTATGAGAAGGAAAAGATGCTTTACGGGTACATCAATACCTACATTTATAAGCTGAACAATCTCCGCTTCCGCATGAATTCTGCAAATTACCAGATCCTTTTGTCTTCCATGGATGTGCTTTACCGCCTTTCCCTGGTAGTGATCCTGATCGTGGCAGCAGTTGGTGTGGCAATTACCCTTCTTGTTGTGCGGTCCATGATACGTCCTCTTACCCAGCTGTCCAATACCGCTCATGAGGTGGCAATGGGGAAGCTGGACGTGCCAATCCTGCCTGTTGTTTGTGAGGACGAGGTAGGTGTTGTAACAAGAGGCTTTAACCAGATGCTGGACAGCATTCGCCTTCATATTAAAGAGCAGAGGGAAAATATGGAGAAGCAGGCCCAGATGAAGGAGCGGGAGCTTTTGATGGAAACCCATCTGAAGGAGGCGCAGCTGAAATATCTTCAGGCTCAGATTAATCCGCATTTCCTTTTCAATTGTCTGAATGCAGGTGCTCAGCTGGCAATGCTGGAGGATGCAGACAGGACAGGTGTTTTTCTGGAGAAAATGGCGGACTTTTTCCGGTATAATGTGCGGAAAATGGAAGATGACGCCATGCTAAGAGAAGAAGTAGACGCAGTTGATAACTATATTTACATTTTAAATGTGCGTTTTGCCGGAGATATTACGTATATAAAAGATGTGGACAATGGAATCGGGGATTTCCGTATCCCTAGCATGATTCTGCAGCCTTTGGTGGAAAATGCGGTGCAGCATGGAATCCATGACTGCATGGAAAACGGCTGGATCAAAATGTCCATTCACAAGGATGGAGACGAGCTGAAGATCACAGTGAGTGATAATGGTGCGGGAATGACGGAAGAGATGATCCGCACAGTTATGGAAGGAAATGCCAGAAATACCGGGGAGGACCGGTATTCCACAGGAATTGCAGTGGGAAATGTAATTGATAGGCTGGAGCTTTATTATAAGAAGAAAAATCTGTTATCCATTGAGAGTGATGGCCCTGGAACGGGAACAAGCGTGAATATCACATTACCAGTAGAACAGGTTGAAAACGAGGAAAGTTGAAGGGGAAATACAGACGGAGCGCCGCCAGATAATATTTCCGTTTAGAAACAGAGATTGGAGAGAGAAGAAATGTATCGGATTTTGATCGCAGATGACGAGGGGCTTATGCTGGAGGCCCTGAAAGGCATAATTTCTGGTGAATTTGGAGAAAAATGCATAGTGGAAACTGCCAAAACAGGAAGAGTGGTCATTGAAAAGGCAGAGACGTTTCATCCGGACATTGTGTTTATGGACATTCATATGCCTGGGATCAACGGCATCCAGGCCATGCATGAGATTCGTAAGTTTAATACAGTAGCATTGTTTTATGTGATATCCGCATACGATAAATTCGATTATGCCAAGGAAGCCATTGACCTTGGGGTGGAAAAATATCTGACTAAGCCCATTTCAAAGGCAAAGGTTATTTCTGTTGTGGAAGAAGCCATTGCAAAGGTGGATAAGGCACGTAACCAGAGAAGTGATCTGTTGAAAATCCAGGAAAAATTGGAAACAGTCATTCCTGTTGTAGAGAGCAGCTATGTGAGCAGCCTTCTTTTCCAGAAGGAGATGCAAGCGGCAGACTATTACCAGCAGCTTCTGGATATTGAGAAAAAACAGGGGTATGTAATGGTTGTTCAGTTTGGCCAGAGTTATGAGAATGGAAGGCTGGTAAGTCCTGTTGGAATGAATGTGAAGGCCCAGAGCTTTTATCCGGAGTTTCGGGATGTGGTGAAATCTGCTTTTCCCTGTGTGGTTGGAAATGTGATGTCCAACAGGATTCCGGTGGTGGTTCCCTGTGGGGTATCAGAGCATCCCTATGAGGACCGTATCAATCTTGTGGAGAGGGCCAGAGAGCTGGCTGTGAAGCTGGAGAGCAGGCTGGATGCGAAGTTCCGTATCGGGATCGGAAGAATCTGGGAAATGGCAGAGCTGGAGCACTCTTACAGGGAGGCACTTCGGGCCTTGAACGGAAGCATCAGCCGTGTGATACATATTGAGGATCTTTCCAGGAACGGAGTTTATGATGAAGCATTTCCAGGTGATATTGAAAAAAGAATGTTCCGTTTTCTTGGTGAGGGAAACGAGGATGGAATGCGTCAGGAGCTGAACCAGTTTTTTGACTGGATGGTGGAGCATTATGCAGAGGATATGAATAATATCCGTCTGAAAGTTCTGGAATATATCATCTGGGGAGAGAAGATTGCTTTTGAAAGCGGAGCAATCAATTATGGTTTCAGTTACCGCAGGGATTATTTGGATATTGCCATGTCTTTTTCCACCTATGAGGAGCTTCGGAAATGGTTTCTGGAAAAGATGGTGAATCTTTGCAGGACCATCCGGGATCAGAAGGAAGACCAATCTGATTCTGCAATCAAGAAGGCCACGGCTTATATTCAGGAAAATTACAGCAAGGATATTTCCCTGGACGATGTTTCCGGTCAGGTTAACATCAGTCCCTATTATTTCAGCAAAATCTTTAAAGAGGAAACTGGGGAGAATTTTATTGAATATCTCACCAGGATCAGGATTGAAAAGGCGAAAGAATTGCTGATGGATGCCAATGTTAGTGTAAAGGAAGCGGGCATTCAGAGCGGATATTCGGACCCCAATTATTTTAGCAGGATCTTTAAGAAACAGATGGATATGACGCCAAGTGAATATAAGGCGAGGTATGGACAATGAAAAGAACAAGCAGATTTCTGGCAGGTTTACTTATTTTGGTTATGGTTTTGACAGGGTGCGGCAGCGAGGAGCAGGTGGCGAAAAAGGAAGAGGATACAGCAGAGGAAAAGCTGCAAATCGGGCTTAGCTTTGATTCCTTTGTGATCGAAAGGTGGCTGCGGGATCGTGATATGTTTGTTTCTACTGCCCAGAGCCTTGGGGCTGAGGTGAATGTACAGGTTGCAGGCGGAGTGGTGGAGGAGCAGATTTCCCAGATCGAATATTTTATCCAGAAAAAAATGAATGTAATCGTGGTGATTCCCATTGATGGGGAAGCACTGTGCGAGGTGCTGAAGGAAGCGAAGGATAAGGGAATTTATGTGATTTGTTATGACCGCCTTGTAGAGAATGTGAATGCCGATCTGTATATCACTATTGACAATGAAAAGGTTGGAAACCTTATGGGAGAGGCTCTGATCAAGGCATGTCCGAAAGGTGGAAACATTTTTGCTATCAATGGCTCTCCTACTGATGGAAATGTGGATGAGGTGGTGAAGGGCTTTACTGAGGCTGTGGAAAACAGTAATCTGAATATTGTTTATACAGGATATTGCGATAACTGGCTGGCGGAATTGGCAGGAAACCATGTGAACCAAGGTCTTGAAGTAACCAGGGACGTTGTGGGAATCATGTGTGGAAATGATGATCTGGCAAGCCAGGTGGTGAAGGTCCTTTCTGAAAACAGGCTGGCTGGAAAAGTGGTTGTGGTGGCACAGGATGCTGACCTTGCGGCTTGCCAGAGGATTGTGGAGGAAACTCAGGAAATGACAGTCTATAAGCCCATTGAGCAGGAGGCTTATACGGCGGCTGAGTTTGCTGTGGCTCTGGGAAGAGGAGAGGATATTACCTCTGGTGAAGGAGAGTATAAGGCAACGGAAACTTTTAATGATGGAACCTATGATGTTCCTTATTACAGAATCAATCCAGTGGCAGTTACGAAAGAGAACATGGATAAGGTGATTATTGAAGGCGGTTTCCATACCAGAGAGGATGTTTATCTGAATATTAGAGAGGATGAATAAAAAGAAATCCCATTACAGTGGGCGGGAAGAGGTTTTGTGGAAAAACTTTTTCGGCACAGTGGCAATGGGATTTTTTCATACAATAGGAAATTCTGTTGAAATCCCCTATTGCATGAAAAAGCACTCCGGGCAGGATTGCACTGTGGTGGAAAGGTAGATGCCGCTGAAGCGCCCACCGCAGGAGGAGAATCCTGTAAACGGACTTCTTTTTTTCCGTACTGTTGAAAAGATCAGGCGTATACACGGTCAATCTGGATAACTGCACAGAAATCTCCGTCATCCATGTTTCGGATCCGTTCTTTTAATAAATTGGTAACTTCTACGTTGGTGAGCTGGCATTCAAATGGAACTGCTACATCGAAAATCAGGTTGGTGTGGGTAGGACCCTGTACCATACGGAAATCGTGGATAGAAAGCCTTCGGTCCAGACTTCTGGCAACCTCTTCAATCTGTGAGCACATTTCGTTTATTTCTTTGTTATCGGTAACGATAGGGTCAATATGAATAGTCGCAGAACAATTTAGTCTGCTCTGCAGCTCATGTTCGATGTTGTCGATCTCATCGTGGATGATAAGCAGATCGCCGTGAGCCGGAACCTCAGCGTGGAGGGAGATGATCAGACGTCCGGGACCGTAGTCGTGGACGATCAGGTCATGCATTCCATGCACAAGAGGGTGGGCAAGGACGATTTCCTGGATTTCTTCTACCAGATTTTTCTCGGGAGCCTGGCCAAGAAGGGGATCAATGGTATCCTTCATGGTGGTGATTCCTGTGTAGAAAATAAAGATTCCAACCAGGATACCGAACCATCCATCAAGAATAAGACCAGTCAGCTGGCTGATGATGGTAGCAAGAAGGACCAGACTTGTAGCAACGGTATCGCTTAAGCTGTCACCTGCTGTGGCCTGCATGGCAGTACTGTCGATTTTGTGGCCTACTGTACGATTATAGTGGTACATATAGAGCTTTACCAGTATGGAAGCTACAAGAACACCAAGAATAACGGGGCTGCAGGCAATGGGTTCCGGTGTGCGGATCTTGTCGATAGAGGAACGGATCAACTCAAAGCCCATGATCAGTACGGCAACAGATACCAGGAGTCCGGAGATATATTCCATACGGCCGTGGCCAAAGGGGTGCTCGGTATCCGGTTTCTGGCCAGAGAGCTTGAAGCCTACCAGGGTAATGAGAGAAGAACCGGCATCAGAAAGGTTATTAAAGGCATCTGCCGTGATGGCAATAGAGCCACTGAGAATACCGGCAAGCCATTTTCCGATAAAAAGACAGATGTTCAGTCCGATTCCCACGGCACCGCACAGGATGCCGTAGGACTGGCGGACAGAAGGGGAATTGTAATCTTTGTGATTTTTGATGAAAATACGTGCTAAAAATGTTATCATGATAATTTACCTCATAAATGTAGGAAACCTTATAAATACGTTCCCACAACTATATCATTTTATTGGGGAAAATACCAGATGAAATTGTGGAAAAGGCAGAAAGATTTTTCAGCTGAATGTGGACAACTTTTTTGAAAAAATGTGGAAATATGGGGAAAAAGTAGTTGACAGAAGAATGAGAGTATAATATAATTACCCAATGTGACGTAGTGCGAAATACTTTAGCCAATAGCCCCGGCGACGGTATTTATCAGCGGTTTCGGACATTTCCGCAGTAGGTGCACCATCGTTTCCATATTACTAACATATGCGAGTGATCGCATTTATACAAACAATCGTTGATAAATAACAGGAGGTAAAACCATGCAGACTTATATGGCTAATCCAGATAAAATCGAGAGAAAATGGTATGTAGTTGACGCTGAAGGCTGCACCCTTGGCCGTCTGGCTTCTGGCGTAGCAAGCGTTTTAAGAGGAAAGAATAAACCTCAGTTTACACCACACGTTGATACAGGTGATTATGTGATCGTTGTAAACGCTGATAAAATTAAAGTTACAGGTAAGAAGATGGATCAGAAGATCTACTACAATCACTCTGATTATGTGGGAGGAATGAAAGAGACTACATTAAAAGAGATGATGGCTAAGAAACCTGAGAAAGTTGTTGAGCTGGCAGTTAAGGGTATGCTTCCAAAAGGACCATTAGGAAGAGAAATGTACACAAAACTTTTCGTTTATGCCGGACCTGATCACAAACATGCGGCTCAGAAACCGGAAGTTTTAACATTTTAATGAGGAGGTAGAAAACATTGGCTAGCGCAAAATTCTACGGAACAGGAAGAAGAAAAAAATCAGTAGCAAGAGTTTACCTTACCCCAGGTACTGGTAAAATCACTATCAATAAAAGAGATATCGATGAGTATTTCGGATTAGATACACTTAAAGTTATCGTTCGTCAGCCACTGGCTGCTACCGAGACTGAGGGCAAATTTGATGTTCTCGTAAATGTTCACGGCGGTGGATACACAGGACAGGCTGGTGCTATCAGACATGGTGTTGCAAGAGCACTTCTTGAGGCAGACAAAGAGTACAGACCAGTTCTTAAAGCAGCTGGATTCCTTACTCGTGATCCTCGTATGAAAGAGCGTAAGAAATACGGTCTCAAAGCAGCTCGTCGCGCTCCGCAGTTCAGCAAGCGATAATCGA
>ERZ1035006.639-NODE-639-length-26712-cov-9.301159_pt1 | contig 26712 bp, 34 predicted proteins | sample MGYA00520694_ERZ1035006 | MGnify/ENA primary metagenome ERZ1035006 (study PRJEB33766, sample SAMN09781746) | gut metagenome | biome: gut microbiome | host: Homo sapiens | place: Madagascar | study: EMG produced TPA metagenomics assembly of the PRJNA485056 data set... | reverse complement strand
GCTTGGTATCAACTATAAAAATCTGTCAGACGAAGAATTTCGCTGGCTCATTCGTATTCTCAAAAAGTCAAAGAAAATGGGAACGCCTATCAGCCAGAGGAAAAAACGATAAGAAAGAAAGCTGTCATCACGGGACTTTCCTGCAACGACAACTTTAAATAGGCTTATATGATTTTTGAGAAATTCTTGACTGAATTACCTACTTTCTTGAAAAAGTTCTATACTATATTTGGTAGGATTGTTTTGCTCGATAAAAACATTCGCATATAAATCCTCCTTTCGTTGAAATGGTGTCAAAACATAGTAATTACTTACTGCTTTGTATTCCTTACCCTCGTAAATAAATCCGCATACAATTCTGCAACAGATGTAATTTCCAACGCTAATCCATGATGCTGGAATTATATCCTTGATTTCAGAGTCTATGCAAGTACCTGAATGCTTCAGGTTTTTCAATTTTTTCTTATCGTATGTCAGCTTACCCACTGAAATCAGAAACAACATTATCCACACAGAGGCATTGAGCAACATGACCTTCAATATAATTGGATTAAAAAAATTCCCAATAAAACCAACAGCTAATTCAATCACTGCTACAAGCAATGTTACATTAGAACATGTAGCAAATAAGTATTTTATTGGTTTAAGATTGGCGATTTGCTTTTCTTTGTAAAGTTTGGAAATATTTTCTTCCGCCTTTCCTTTATATTCCTCTGCCGATATATGTTCCCCCGAAAAAAGCTCGTTCAAACTAATACCCAAAGCATCACATAAAGGTTGTAAAAGCGACACATCGGGCATTCCTCTACCATTTTCCCATTTAGAAACCGCCTGATTGGTAATATCTAATAGTTCGGCAAGCTGTATTTGTGTTAGACTATTTTCTTTTCTACACTGTGCAATAAATGCACCTATTTTTTTCTGATCCATAAAACAAATCTCCTTTATACTATATTTGACCTCAGTATATCAAATAGAGAATTTATTTGGAACATACTAAGCGTTGAAGGGAGTCTCAACGTTGAGTTGAATAGATATCAATTTGCGATAATCATTCTACCATACCGTTATAAATAAATCATCTCATGCAAAACAATTTCTTCTGCCCGATTGTGAATGTTATTGCAACGCTGCACCCATTCCATTTGATGGGTACACTTTAATTTTGAAAATCATGTAAAAGTACTTGATTAATTACGCAAATCATGTTAAAATACTTTCTCGTGAACTATGTTTCCTTGCTCACTCCATCATCCGATTGGAGAGTGGGCCAGAGACCAAAAGGAGGTAAAAACGATGCACAATTATGAATTAGCACTCATTGTGAATGCCAAGATCGAAGACGATGCAAGAACCGCTACCGTAGAGAAGGCAAAAGAGTATATTACTCGTGCCGGCGGAACCATCACAGACGTTGAGGATTGGGGCAAGAAGAAGTTAGCTTATGACATCCAGAAGATGAGCGAGGGCTTCTATTACTTCATTCACTTTGATGCAGAGGCTACCGTGCCTGCGGAAGTTGAAAGCAATGTCCGTATTATGGACAACGTCCTTCGTTTCTTGTGTGTAAGAACAGACGAGAAATAGAATAGGAGAACCGAATGAATAAGGTTATTTTGATGGGTCGTCTGACCCGTGACCCCGAAGTGCGTTATACACAAGGGGAGAATGCAACAGCAGTTGCAAGATATACGTTAGCAGTAGACAGACGGATGAGCCGCAACAATCAGAATGGCGATCAGACCGCTGATTTTATTCAGTGTGTTGCGTTTGGCCGTTCCGGAGAGTTCGCAGAGAAATATTTTCATAAGGGAACGAAGATAGTTGTGACAGGCAGAATCCAGACCGGATCTTATACAAACAAGGACGGGCAGCGTGTGTACACGACAGATGTTGTAGTAGAGGATCAGGAGTTTGCCGAGAGCAAGAGTGTTGCCGCGCAGAATAACGGTGGAGGATTTGCTCCTGCTGACAGACCGTCACCCAGTGATGCTGGAGACGGCTTCATGAATATCCCTGAGGGTATTGATGAGGAATTACCGTTTAATTAAGACATATTTCCCGGATGTATTTGTCTGGGAAGACCAATAATATAGGAGGTAGAGAGCTATGCCTTACAACAAGAGTGACAGAGACGGCGCTCCGGCAAAGAGACGCCCGATGCACAGAAGAAAAAAAGTATGTGTATTCTGTGGAAAAGACAATGTGATCGATTACAAGGATACAAATAAGTTAAAGAGATATATCTCTGAGAGAGGTAAGATCCTTCCCAGAAGAATCACCGGAAACTGTGCAAAGCATCAGCGTGCACTGACCGTTGCTATCAAGAGAGCACGTCACGTAGCATTGATGCCTTACGTTCAGGAGTAAATATCAGAAGCCACAACGAATGGCATAAAAAACGGGCTATCATACCGATAGCCCGTTTTTTTAAATTTTCATTAATTTACGCTTTTTCGCAGTAAATTCTTCTTCTGTAATCAGTCCCTGATCGAGCAGCTCTTTATAGCGCTTGATCTCTGTTATGGGATCAACCTGCTTTGCGGCAGCATTCCCATTTTTTACGCCTTTGCTTGCCCCGGCATCGCCGGTCAGCTCAGGGGCATCCGGAAAAGCAATCCGTTTGATAGAAGTCGCAAGCTCTTCCATGAGCTTCACGTTGGAATGATAACGATCCAGATAGGTGTTTACATCAGGATAGCTATTGTCAAAGCTCGGCGCACCCATATCTGCCTTGAATGTTGTCCAATACGGATGATCAAACTTGATTGTAATCACAAAGTTCTTGAACGGCTCTGGAATGTTGAACATAAGGCGGGAGTGATAATCCGGATCTCTCCGCTCCCGTTCACGTTCCATCTCTGCCTGCATGCGGTATTGGTCGATCTGAGGTGCCATTGCCCTCACGCGGGATGGCACATTACTCGGATGGTGGCGCATACCCCTGGCGCTGCCCTGAATCAGTGGTGACTCGTCCTGTTTAATCATAAAGGACTTGATCTGGCTTCCTTCAAAGATTGTCTTACCAAGATGTTTATCCATGCATAGAAGATTATGTTTGAAGTCAAACATGAATTTTGTGTCAAACCAGCCAAAGTCGATCTGTTTCGATACCTGAAACTGGTCTTTCAGTTTGGCATTTTCCTCCCGGAATGCCCGATAAGCACAGAAATCGTCAAGACTCATATTCTTTAAGACTTCTTCCGGGACATCTACCATCCCATAGCAGTCGTTGCATACCAGATGTCCATCAACCTTCCACGGAAAGATCGCTTTTACTTTGCCCCCACAGATCGCACATGGTTCTTTTTTACCGAATAATCCCATAGACATTGCCTCCTAGCGATAACATATATGACTGAATACGAACATTCATGTTTTAGATGTCAAGCTCTTCCTTGACATCAGCAACCCAGTCTTCCACAGTGCCATACCACTCAATCATCTGATCCAGCTTCTCCTGGTCGATGTCCTCATCGCTTTCAAGTAATGCCTGATGCTGGTTCAATACATCGGCCATCTCATTCATCGTATCAAATACATCCTGTGCATATGCATCGGGATTGGCGTTGATGGCATCTGCTACTTCATTAAAATCATCGCTTGCCTTGTTGTAAGCATCGATGGCAGGCTGTTTGTCTGCGCCTCCGCAGCCCATCATAGTTGCGGATATTGCCAGTGCCAGTAATAAAGTTGTTATTTTTTTCATAAATCATTTCCTCCTCTGATTCATATTGGATACACCTATTATAGTATTTTTTGGATGCAAATTAGGCTGGCAGCGCGAACGGTAGATATATAGCGCGAATGGTAGATGATGGAAGAAAAAAATCTGGTATAATAAAAGCATGCGAAGGGCGTTGTCAGCCGGATGCATATATTAAGGAAGAAATGAGGTATGAAACATGGAAAACAAAAGAACTCAGATCATGAAGCGTGTTGCGATGTTTGTACTTGCAGTGGCAGTATTATTCACAACCGTATCAATGCCGGTGCCGGCAAAGGCGGCAGACCAGTCAAATGGATTTATTGTAGCTTCGTATACCATGGTAAAGGGTGAGAAGTGGACATTGGTTCTCCATAATGCAGGAGACAATGCGAGACCTGTTTACAAGACGAATAAGAAAGCAGTAGCTGCCGTCAATAAGAATGGTGTTGTAACTGCAAAGAAGCCCGGAAATGCAGTGATTACTGTTACCTGGAAAGAGGGAAAAGACACTTATCAGGCGAAGGCAAAGATTAAAGTAAAGAAGTCTATCACATATGCAGAGGCAATTAAGCGTGTAAATACGGAACTGAATCTGTTATATGATTATGCTTATTATTTTGCAGAGACAAATGGCTGGCTGGATAATGACGAAGCAGTAGAGTATCTGAATGCATGTGCAGATGCGGTCAACGATGCCAATACGGTTGTGGCAGATATCGATTCTTATAGTGATGAAGACATCGAAGAAGTGCTGGAAGAGATCGAAGCGATGGTAACTACAATGGATGAAGTATTACCGTATTTAACGCAGCCGAATGCATAAAATCATCTTTTTAGGTGAAGGAATAAAATTGGGGTAACGAAAAACGCTCGGACAAATGTCCGAGCGTTTTTTATGGGGTGCCTTGCGGCGGGTCGCTTCTGCGAGCAGGATTCTTTTTAAAAAATTAGCGTTCCATATTGGCAAATTTGGTGTATTCCGGCAACCAGACGAGATTGACGGTTCCGATCGGACCGTTTCTCTGCTTGGCAATAATGATCTCTGCGATACCTTTATCTTCGGTATCTTTATTATAGTAGTCATCACGATAGATAAACATCACGACATCGGCATCCTGCTCGATCGCACCGGATTCACGCAGATCGGAAAGCATCGGACGATGATCCGGGCGCTGCTCGACGGCACGCGAGAGCTGGGACAGCGCGACTACCGGTACATTGAGCTCTCTGGCAAGTCCTTTTAGTGAACGTGAGATATCAGAGATCTCCTGCTGTCTGGAGTCTGAGGATCTGCCGCCACTGCCACTCATGAGCTGTAAATAGTCGATGATGATGAGCTTCAGATCATGCTCCAGTTTATATTTTCGACATTTGCTGCGCAGCTCAGAGATGGAGATGCCAGGTGTATCGTCGATAATGAGCTTGGACTGTCCGATGGTTCCGGCTCCCTCAATCAGGTTTTCCCAATCGGTATCGGATAGATTACCGGAACGCAGCTTCTGTGCATCCACGCGGGATTCCAACGAAAACAGACGGTTTACAAGCTGTGCCTTTGACATCTCAAGACTAAAGATCGCTGTACATAGGTTACTGTGAAAAGCCACATGCTGTGCGATATTCAATACAAACGCAGTCTTTCCCATGGAGGGACGTGCTGCCACGAGTACGAGATCAGACGGCTGCAGACCGGCAGTCTTATAATCAAGGTCAAGAAAACCGGTCGCAATTCCGGTCACGGATCCTTGTGTTTTAGATGCCTTTTCTATTTTGTCAAGCGCTTCCAGAACGACATCCTTGATCGGAACATAGTCGCCACCACCGCGGTTTTGCAGCAGATCAAAGATCTTTTTCTCCGTCTGCTCTAAAAGAACCGTGGTAGTCTCGCTGCCCTGGTAACAGTCATTGGCGATCTCCTCCGTCGTGCGGATCATACGGCGCAGCATCGCTTTATCTTTGACGATTTCTGCATAATATTTGGCATTTGCCGAGGTCGGCACTGCGTCTACGAGATCACGCACATACTCCAGAGAACTGATCTCCGGAGGTACGTTCATCTCTTTTAATTTATTCTGAAGTGTGACCAGATCCACCGGCTCACGATTGTTGAACAAGTCAACCATTGCCTCGAAGAGAGTGCCATACTGCTGATGGTAAAAATCTTCTTTGACCAGCAATTCCGATGCGACAAGGATCGCGTCACGATCCATGATCATAGATCCAATCAGTGATTGTTCCGCTTCGAGCGAATTGGGCATAGTACGCTTAATGAGCGTTTCTTCTGCTGGCATACAATCTTACCCCTCTGATACATGTACAGAAAAAGCACCGGTGACCTGAGGATGGAGCTTGATCTGTACCTCATAGGTTCCGAGTGATTTGATGGGATCCTTTAAGATCATTTTCTTTTTATCCAGCTCAAGACCCAACTGCTTTTTGGCAGCTTCTGCAATCTCTTTGGTAGAGATGGAACCGAATGTCCTGCCGCCTTCTCCGGCCTTCATCTTCACTTCTACCTTTTTATCTTTGAGTTCTTCAGCAAAGTTTTTGGCAGCTTCCAGATTTTCCTGGGCGACTTTTTCTGCATGTTGATTTTGCAGTTTGAGGTCGTTTAAGTTTTTGCTGGTCGCCTCCAGACCAAGTTTCTTGGGTAAGATCATGTTTCTGGCATAGCCGTCGCTGACGTTTACGATCTCCCCCTTTTTTCCAAGTGATTTTACATCTTCTAATAAAATGATTTTCATACTTTTATGTCTCCTTCCTCTATCATCTTATCGATTGTCTGCTGAAGCATATGTTTTACTTCAGTGATCGTATAATGCTCTAATTGTGCGCCTGCGATTGTCAGGTGTCCGCCACCGCCCAGTGCCTCCATGATGAGCTGTACATTGATTTCATCAATAGAACGCGAACTGATGTAGATTTTTCCGTTATAATCGGTAAGGACAAAAGATGCCTTGATACCGGTGATATTCAGCAATTCGTTTGCAGCCTGTGCGCCAACGATTGTCGGGCTCTCAATGTGCTCTGCCGGACAGACAGATATTGCAAATGCATCCCGGTAGACCTCTGCGTGCCGTACTACTTCTGCGCGGGCCTTGTAGTCATTCATGTCATTGCGCAGCATCTTGCGGACGCGGGTTACTTCTGCACCGCAGCGCTTCAGGTAAGCGGCAGCTTCAAAAGTCCGCACACCGGTCTTGGCCATAAAGTTGTTTGTATCAATGAGGATGCCTGCATAGAGGCTGTCAGCTTCTTGGGAAGCCAGCTTGATACCTTCGGTAAAATACTGTAATACCTCTGCGACCATTTCGCAGGCAGAGGATGCATACGGTTCAATATAGGACAGCACAGGGTTCTCAATCGTGTCACTTGTTTGTCTGTGATGGTCAAAAACGACAATATTTTTTGTCATTTTCAGTATTTCCGGACATTCTGTGTTGCCGGGCCGGTTGGTATCCACGACCATGACAACCGTGTTGGGTGTGCAGACTTCGATGGCCTGTTCACGTGTCAGAAACATATCGGCTTCATAACCGTTTGCTTCGGTAAAACGTTCGCGGAACGGCCGCAGGGTAGAACTGACCGTATTCAATACGATCTGAACTTTCTTATCAAGTGTGCGGGCCGCACAATAGATGCCGATTGCGGCACCAAAGGAATCCATGTCGCTGATCTGGTGCCCCATGATGATGACACGTTCCTTGCTTTCAATAATGCCGCGCAGTGCATGTGCCTTCACACGGGCTTTGACACGGGTATTCCGCTCCACCTGCTGGGCTTTTCCGCCGAAGTAGGTGACTTTCTCGCCTTCACGGAGTACGACCTGGTCACCGCCACGCCCGAGCGCGAGATCGATCGCCATGCGGGAGTATTCATTGTTCTGACTGTAGCTGGCGGCAGTATCGCCGATACCGATACTGAGTGTGACGGCCATAGTGTTGCCGACCTTCACGGTTTTCACATCCTCGAGTAGGCTGAATTTGTCAGCTTTGAGTGTTTTCAGATGCTCATGGCGGAACACGATAAAATATTTGTCATGATCGGTCTTGCGCACGAGTGCATCCACTTTTGAAAAATAGGTGTTGACTTTGCGGTCGATCAGGGCAACGAGCAGAGAACGCTTGACATCCTCAATGCTCTCGAGTGCTTCGTCATAATTATCGATGTATACTTGTGCAACGACCATTTTCTGATCTTCATTTTCCTGTATACAGCGATTAAGTTCTGTTTCATCAAAGAAGTAGATGGCGGTCAGATAGTTGCGGTCGGTGCCCGTCTCGAGTATCTGTGTGTCATTTAAGATTCCGCTAAAATAAATACGGTGCATGGAGACGCGCAGATGATAATCTTCTAAGGGGAGCGCCAGCTCCAGGGTGTCCTCACTCTGTAACAGTTCTTTCGTGATCGAAGGGAACACGGATGTGATAGACTTGTGATAATTTTTATCTTTACCTGTCAGTTCTGTGAACTGATTGTTGACCCAGAGCAGCTTGCCGTTGTAATCGACCAGTGCATAGGCGATCTCAAATTCGTTCAGCAGTTTTTTCTGTACGGTGCCATACTGTGTTGCAAAATTGATGAGTTCATTGACCAGAAGTGGTTTGCACCGGAAATATAACACAAACATCGTGATTGTATAGACTCCGGTAAAGAGGGTCATGCAAACTCCTAGATTCCTGTTGTAAAAATAACACGGAATATTCAGCAGTACCAGCAGAATAGACAAGTATAGAGGTGCGCACAGGTAAAAACGCAGCCTGCCCTTAAATTTAATCGAACGATTACTCATGAATCCTCCTGAATCCTTCCTAAATATGGTTTATTCGCAATGTGTATCTAAAAAGCTACAATTATAAAACATTATAGCATATACAGAACGAATTTTCACCCCTTTTTATTTGTCGAAATATGCGATGAAAAAAGATTGTACCATGATTTCAGGTTGACTATAATAAAGGCATAAATGAACAAGAAGGAGGTCGATTGGTTGGAACAGGTACGTTATATGATTTCTGATGCCGCGAATATTGTGGCTGTGGAATCTCATGTATTACGTTACTGGGAAGATGAATTGGAGCTGACGGTACCCCGTAATGAGTTGGGGCATCGTTACTATACACAGGAGAATGTCGATCAGTTTCTGCGTATCAAGCAACTGAAAGAAGAAGGATATCAGCTAAAGGCGATCAAGATGCTGCTGCATCAGGAAGATCAAGACGGCATCAGTCCGCAGCAGCCACAGGCAGAACATATGGCGAAGCCCACGAAGGAGCAGCCGATGAGCCTTCCGGAGCAGCCTCATCTGACGCCTCAGATGACACCTCAGATGAAGCCCCAGATCAAATCTGTGGCTGAGCAGACACAGATGTCACCGCAGGAGCGGATGGAGCAATTTCAGGATCTGATGACACGGATCGTCAGAAATGCCATGACTGAAAATAATAAGGATCTGAGCAAAGAGATCGGAATCGATGTAGGAGACCGGGTATTGAAAGAGATGAACTATCTCATGCGTGTGCAGGATGAGCAGGAGGAAGAACGGTTTAAGAAGCTGGATGAAGCGATACGCAGTTATGGAAAACGGCAGAAGCGGTCGTTCCACCAGAAAAAGACCCGTAAGCAGAAACTAAAGACAGCGCCGGGACTGGAGAGCTGAAATAAAAAAGGAGACTGGATTCCAGTCTCCTTTCAATGTGCATTACTTACGAGAAGATTAGCCCTCGCTGATTGCGCCTGTAGGGCATGCACCTGCGCATGTTCCGCAAGATACACATGTATCAGCGTTGATCTCATACTTGCCATCACCAGCAGAGATTGCACCTACGGGGCACTCACCCTCACATGTTCCACAAGATACACAAGAATCATTAATTACGTATGCCATTGGTTTATCCTCCTTATATAACATATACTTTTTCTGATTAGCTATTGCTATGAAAATATTTTAGTACAAATATTGTGGAAAAACAAGCAAAGCAGATCGAAAATTGTGCATAAAATCAGGTACTAGGATTAGTCATGTATAACTCCTGGGATTTTTCAGATACTAGACAAGTGAACAGAAAATGTATATAATAAGTTACGGTAACTAACATGATAAAGGAGGAACAAAAAATGGCTGCAACAGTGACAAAAGACACTATGATCGGCGAATTACTTCAGATAGATGAAAGCATTGCCCCGGTATTACTCGGTATCGGAATGCACTGCCTCGGATGTCCGTCTTCCCAGATGGAGACTATCGAGCAGGCTGCAATGGTTCACGGGCTGGAGCCGCAGGCATTGGTTGACCAGATCAACACATTCTTAAAACACGAGAAATAAAAGAAACAATTGTAAAAGAACCCTCCGACAACGGATGTATGGTACATCGTCCTGTTGCGGAGGGTTTTATTTTATCAGGTTCCATTCAAACCCGGATTCAGACCCTGGTCAGACGCTGCAAGGCATCATGGGCTGCGATACATTTGAAATGCTCCTCGAAATAAGCCTCTGCTGAGTCGACATAACGGTTTTGCAGGGCATATTCAGATAAAATGTTACATACCTTGTTAAATTCGCTGGGGGTGTGGCTGCCTTTGTGCAGTACAAGGTAGTAAACATGCTCAGGAACATCTAAAAACAGGGAATTGTCCTCGTTGTAATAGCCGTTCAGCACATGGGCGAGACGGACGAGATGATCCATCTCACGGAACGAGAACAGCTTTATAATATCCGTGTCTGAAGATGCAGGTGACTGAGGTGACTGGCTGTTTTCGACAGGTGCAGCCTCAGATGTATCAACACCGGCAGACGGAGCAGGTGTTTGATCCGCAGACGCAGCACCGGAGTCCGATGCGCGCAACGCGGCTGCAGCCGCACTGATCTTGTGAAACAGATCCATGATGGTATCTGCGCCTTCCAAAGTGGGGGAGTCGTCCTCGTCATTGTCCGGATTGTCCGGGTATTCGCCGTAATCGCTGAAATTGGAAAAGCGTGTGTCCAGCTCCTCCGGATAGTCCACTTTTGTGACGGTCAGAATGATCGAGTCACCGGACAGAGGGATTGCCTCTATCAGCAGGGGGATATCATCGGTCTGGAATCCGAGTTCACACGAAGCCTGCTGCATCATGTCACGAAATAATCGTTTTGTTTTGTCGTTGCCATAAGCCAGCTCTGAGAGCTGCAGATGGCGGTCAGCCAGATCCTGGCCGGTCAGTGTACACCGGATCTGGTTATCATTGATTCGTTCTAATTTCATGATATCTATTCCTTATCTGTTACATAAACGTGTTATATTCTCTGAAAAGTACAAAAAGTATATAAAAATTTTCCGTGATCGTCAAGATGCTAAATGCCTTGAATTCGTCTGCAAATCTTAAAAAAGTATAAACTTTGCAAAATCGGTTGTCAAAACAGCCCGGCGTGTGGTATAAGAGATTTGGAAATGCTTTTTCACCGAGCGGATCGATGATCATGAAATCATAAATGAAATCATAATCAGATCACAATCATATAGCAGAAAGCGCGGTGAGGATCATGGAGCAGAACCTGTTTGGCAAGTATACGGTGACAGGGCTTCTCGGAGCCGGCGCCAACAGTCAGGTATATCTGGTCAGACATCAGATTCTAAAACAGGATCGGGCAGTCAAGCGAATTCCCAAATCGTTGCCCGGCAGTTCAGGTTTCCCAATGGAAGCTGAACTGATGAGATCTTTGAAGCATCCCGGAATCCCAATCATCTATGATATTGAGGAAGATGACACATATTACTATATCTTTGAAGAATATGTGCGGGGTGAATCATTAGAAGCATATTTGCATCATCAAAAAACTATTTCCCTGAATTTTTTATTACAGATCGGCAGACAATTATGTGACATTATCGGATATCTGCATGCACAGCCGCAACCGATTATCTACCAGGATCTGAAGCCGGAACATATTATAGTATATGGCGATCAGATAAAAATAGTCGATTTTGGCACAGCATCTTTTTTCCGAAATCAGGAAAATCCGTATCAGATGTACGGAACAACGCGTTACGCCGCCCCTGAAAAGCGGTCGGGCGGAACCTGTGATGAACGTACAGATATCTATGGGATCGGCATGATCCTGCGCGACATGGAGATGCACCTTGCGCCGGAGCAAAGATGCGCCCATCTCACGCAGGTGATAGAGCGGGCATCGGCCCCGGAGCCGGGACAAAGATATGCGGAGGCTGATCTGTTGAAACAGGAACTGGCGGTAGAACCGCCGGATGAAACTACGGTTGGGAAAAAGCATTTTCCAAAACAGATAGCAGTTGTTGGCATGCGGCCGGGAATCGGTGCCACGCATATTGCGGTCTCCTGGAATACTTATCTGAATGCGGCAGGAATCCGCAGTCTGTACATACAGCAGGATTACAGTGGTGATCTGATGCGGATGACAGAACATCGGAGCATCTGCCGTGATCCACAGACAGGCTATCTCCTGCATGGTGATTTCTGCGGGACAGTTTCACAAATGACTGCAGTGGATCAGGCGCGGGAGACGGATATCTGCACCATCAGGGATTTCGGTACATATGAATCCACAGACATAGAATTAGAGACATGTGACACAGTCATGCTTGTATTGGGAGGCAGATATTGGGAGATCGCACAGGCGGAACAGCTATATGAGCGGTTTTGCCGGCATAGGCGGATGATACCGGTCGTGAACTACGGCAATGCGCAGGCGGCGAGGGCATATGCAAGAGATTGGCGCAGAAATGTATATTGCTTTCCGCTGGATGAAGATCCGATGGCGCTATCTGTAAAAAAGAGGCAGTTTTTTGAACTGCTGCAGAAAAAAGAGAGGTGGTGAGAAGGTATTTTTACGGTCAGAAAAAGGAAAAAAGAGCGAAAAACCATAGGATTTTACGGCGTAGACAGTGGAGTCGGGACAACGCATCTGGCAGTCGCCGCAGCCAATTATGTGGTGAGTGAATGGGGTGTACCGGCTGCTGTTGTAGAGCTTGGAGACCGTCCATGCATCCGTGACCTGGATACGGATCAGACCGGGGAAGCACATTTTGTCGAAGATGGAGTAGGATATTACCCCCACATAATGTCCTCCCAGCTGCCCCTGCTGCTCAACGGTGACTATTCGTATCTGATGATGGATCTGGGCAGTGCACAGAGTGAGTGGCAGGAGTTTCTGCGCTGTGACCTGAGATATCTGGTCGCGTCGCTCAGCCCATGGCGGGTTGCGCGGGCAGAACAATTCATGGTCTCGCACGGACAGCCGGATGGTATAGTGCAGATGCATCAAAATTATTTTACAGCGTTGCTTACTGTTACGGGAAATATATACGAAAAAAAGAGATTTCAGCAGATATACCATGTACCGGTGCGATCCGTTCCTTTTATAGCTGACCCATTCCGGCTGGAAAAAGACCAGTTGGCGTTCTTTCAGGAATTATTATAGGAGGAAAGAGACATTAAGCTGAGAACCAGACAAAAAATGATGATACGCGCAGCGGCAGCAGGCGCACTCATTGCAGCGGTTCCGCTGGCTGTGCTCCTGGGTTATGAGAGACGCGGCATGGATCAGACGCGGGAAAAGCTGGTTCATTACGAACAGCTGGAGCGCGGATACCGGCAGACGCGGTTGTATGTTCTTGGGCGTGATGCGGTTGCAGGTGAAGAAGTGACTGCGGATATGCTCCGGGAGCAGCAGGTGCAGTCGCAGGAAGATCTGTCAGGAGCAGCATTTGTCGATCGGGAGGAACTACTTGGAAAACGGCTCAAGATATCGCTCGCAAAAGGTGTGGCGCTACAGGCGGATCTCGTGTATGAGGGTGAGCCGGCAGCAGAGGATGAGCGAACCGTAGAGATCCGGGGATTGTGCCTGCCGCAGCTGCTTCGGGAAAATGAATTTGTGGATGTCCGCATTGTATTTCCGAATGGAGAGGATTATCTGGTCACAGGCCGTAAGCGTGTCTACCGGATGATCCGTGATGAGGAAGGAGAGACACAGGCCATACAGATGCGCTTTCGGGAGGAAGAACTGCTGCGCTATCAGGCAGCCCGCATAGACACAATGAATTACCGGGACTGCGTATTGTATGCGGTGCCGTATGTCGGTGAGTTTCAGCAGGCTGCTGAGGTATACTATCCGGTCAATCAGGCAGTATTCCGGCTGCTTCAATGGGATCCGAATATCACAGATCTGTTTCTGGTACACGAGGAACAGGAGAGGCGTTCGGTTCTGGAGACGCATCTGGAACCGTATCGGCTCGATGAGCCTGTGGATGCCGCATATCCGGAAGCTGTTTCCGGGGAAGATACTACGGAGGAGACCGAAGAACCTCTGACACTCTATACGGAGCTGACGGGGGAAACATAGTTCACAAAACAAGTGTCTCCTTTTGGGAAACGTGTTACTGTGCACGGAGTGGACAGCAACAAACAAGTGAGGAAAGCATATGAGAGAAGACAGACAGCAACTGTATGTTGAGCTGCAATCCCTGGCGAGCCGTGGGATCGTACTTTTTCTGGATGGATATCCCAGCTCACCTGAAAATGTGACGCATACCTTGTGCGCACAGGAGGAAGCCTGTTATATGAGAGACTATGTGTATGATGAAAAGGAGGGGGTGTTGACCGAATTACATTTTGACAAATTAAATGAAACTTAACGAAAACATATCAAATAAGAACCGACTGTGATCAGACATACAAAGCGATCAAACAGTCAATCATACATGACAGAAGGAAGGGAACTTCAGTCGTGTATACAGGGAAAAAGAAAAATCTAAAAAGAACGGCTGCAGTCGATCTCTGGCTGCAGGCAATAAGAACAGGGTGTTGGCGCGCCCTGTTTTTATGTGCCAGGAAATCGCTATTTATTTTTGCGTATCGACTTTTTATTGTTGGAAGCAGGTATATATGCTATACTGTGTACAGATGTCCGGGTGGGCACAATCCATGAGGAGGTATTTACCATGAGAAAAAAAGCAGGACCCGTGATCGCTGCATTGCTGCTGATCATCGTGATCGTGTTGATATTTGTAGTAGGCAGAAAAATAGAACAATATATCCCATCAGAGGAGACGGAGGATCTGAATACTTATTATTCGATCGGATCACCGGATGATGTGGCGATCATCCTCAATCAGGAGCTGACGGAACAGAAGGCAAAGTCATATGAGGGTGCCGTATATATCACATATGAGATGCTGCATGAGTTAAACAGCCGCTTTTATTGGGATAGCAATGAGCAGTTGCTGCGCTACACGACAGCAGACGCTTCTGTCACAGCTTATGCAGGACAGACTGATTATTATATAGGAAATGATGTGACAAAAGGCAGTACCCAGATCGTGAGAATCGAAGGAGATACCGTGTATGTGGCATTGGATTTCGTGAAAAACTATACCGATCTTGCATATGAACTGTATACCGATCCGTATCGTATCGTAGTGACGACAGACTGGAGTAATATTCACGGACAGACCACGATCAGGAAAAATACACAGCTCCGTGTCAAGGGTGGAATCAAGAGCCCGATACTGGCAGAACTGGAAAAAGCTGCAACTGTCAATGTACTAGAGACGATGGATGACTGGTGCAAGGTGAGTACGACAGATGGTATCATCGGATATGTGAAAAACAGCAAGCTGGCCGGAGGTGGAGATCAGGCGGAGCTTAGCGAAGCGCAGATGCCGCCGCACAGTTATGAGGGAGAGACTTTTACGCATCAGCTGATGGATGAACCGGTGAAGCTGTTATGGCATCAGGTGACGAATCAGGATGCAAATGCGCGGATTGCGACCGTGCTCGCTAATTCCAAAGGCGTGAATGTCTTATCTCCGACCTGGTTTTACCTGAATGATAATGATGGCAATCTGGCTGACCTTGGCAGCCGTAATTATGTGGATTATTGCCATTCAAAGGGTGTCAAGGTATGGGGACTGGTATCAAATCTGGAGAATAGTGATGTGGATTCTACCTATGTACTGACACATACGAGTGTGCGTGAGAATCTGGTCAACCAGATCATTGCAAAAGCACTCAATTACAGTCTGGATGGCGTCAACGTAGATTTTGAGGCGCTCAGCGGTGATGTCGGAGACGGTTATATCCAGTTTATCCGCGAATTGTCGCTCAAATGTGATGATAACGGACTCGTGTTGTCGGTGGATAACTATGTTCCGAGTGCATATACGAAGTTCTATCATCGGGGAGAACAGGCAAATTATGCAGACTATATTGTTGTGATGGCTTATGACGAGCATTATGCCGGAAGCGATGAAGGCAGTGTGGCATCGATCGGTTTCGTAGAAAACGGAGCGAAGGATACGCTCTCAGAGAGTGTTCCTGCCGAACAGCTCATACTTGGAATGCCGTTTTATACAAGGATCTGGGCGGAGACACCCAAGCAGGAGGACGGCGATTCCGCGGAGGCGGCATCAGAAGATTATGTCGGATACGAGTTGTCCAGCGAGGCAGTCAGCATGGCAGAGGCGCGCACGCGGGTCGATGCGAATGAGGCGCCGATCAACTGGCTGGAAGACTGCGGACAGAATTATGCAGAGTATGAGAAAGATGGTGTGACCTATAAGGTCTGGCTGGAAGATGCACAGTCATTGGAAAAGAAGCTGCAGGTGATGCAGGAGCTGAATCTGGCGGGCGGCGCATTCTGGAAATCCGGAATGGAGACCGCGGATGTGTGGGATACGATTAACAGCTATATCAAATAAACATAGACTCCATATGATACACATAAAATAGACCAAGCGGATGTGTATCATATGGAGTTTTTTATGAAAAATGTAAGAGGAAAGATCGAACTAGCCATGGCGGTACTGATCCTGATAGGCGCCGGGGTACTTGGCAGACAGGGCGCGAAGATTGTGAGCGCGGTTGCAGGTGATAACAGAGGGCTGCTTCCGCAGTATCAGGTGGTGATCGATGTCGGACACGGCGGCATTGACAGTGGAAAGGTGTCCGCCGAGGGCGTACTCGAAAAGGATGTAAATCTGGTCATAGCGAAAAAGCTCGGTGCGCTGCTGGAGCAGTCGGATGTGGTAGTCACCTATACGCGCGAATCCGATACCGGACTGTATCAGGAGGGCGACAGCAATAAAAAGGTCGCGGATCTGCAAAACCGGTGTGCGTTGATCGAAAAGATCAATCCGGCGTGTACGGTCAGCATTCATCAGAACAGCTATTCCGCGCCGGAAGTCCGAGGGGCACAGGTGTTTTATTACGGACAGTCCGAGGAAGGAAAACAGCTCGCAGAGCAGATCCAGCAGAGCCTCATCAGCCGTGTGGATCCGGACAATCACAGGCAGGCAAAGGCGAATGACAGCTATTATCTGCTGAAACGGACCGTCTCACCGACAGTCATTGTCGAGTGCGGTTTCCTGAGTTGTCCGCAGGAGTCTGCGCAATTGATCGATGATGCTTATCAGGATCGCATCGCGTGGGCAATACATATGGGCGTCATGCAATATCTGCACCGGTGAGAATAACAGTTCCGCTCACGTCATTTGCAAGTGGCGGCTGAACTGTTACTTTCTTTTGTAAAATGGCTCGGAGTATGATATACTGTTTTTTATGGACAATATAACGAAAACAGAAAAAAAGACGGAAATTATAACAATTAATCCGCAGGCGATCGATCAGGTACAGATCAATCGTGCGGGTGATATATTGAAACGCGGCGGGCTGGTGGCATTTCCGACCGAGACGGTATACGGACTCGGTGGCGACGCGACCAATCCGGGTGCATCAAAAGCCATTTATGCGGCAAAGGGGCGGCCGTCTGACAATCCGCTCATCGTGCATATTACAAATATGAAAGATCTGGAGCGGATTGTAGCGGAAGTGCCACAGGCGGCCTATACACTGGCAGAACATTTCTGGCCGGGACCACTCACGATGATTTTCCGGAAAAATGAGAAGATTCCTTATGAAACAACCGGAGGGATGGATACGGTCGCTGTGCGTATGCCATCAGATCCGATCGCGCGGGCACTGATCGATGCGTCGACCGGATATATCGCGGCTCCGAGCGCGAATACCTCCGGCAGGCCGAGCCCGACGCAGGCTTCACATGTGGCTGAGGATCTTGGCGGCAGGATCGATATGATTGTTGACGGGGGTCCGGTTGGGATCGGACTGGAATCCACGATCGTAGATCTGACCGAACAGGCACCGATGATTCTGAGACCCGGCTATATCACGCTGGAGATGCTGCGTGAGGTACTTGGACAGGAAGTATCTGTAGATCCGGGACTCATCGCGGCGGATTCTGACCGCAAGCCAAAGGCACCTGGCATGAAATACCGGCATTATGCACCGAAGGCAGATCTCAAGGTCGTAGAGGGAGCAACCGATGCGGTCGTAGCAGAGATAAACCGCCGCTGTGAACAGCTGATAGCACAGAAGCTGCGCGTGGGAATCATCGCCACGGAGGAGACGAAGACACGGTATACACAGGGAACGGTCATCAGCATAGGGGCGCGTGATGACGAGGAGGCAATCGCCAGACATCTGTACGGAATTTTGCGGGATTTTGACACTATGGGGGTAGATGCGATCTTTTCCGAGAGCTTTGCTGCAGCAGGAATCGGACAGGCTATCATGAACCGGCTGCTCAAGGCAGCAGGGCATCAGGTATTGGAGGTATAGCAGTATGTGGGATAAGGTCATTTTTGTATGCAAGAGCGGTACCTGCCGGGCACCAATGGCAGCTGCGCTGCTCCGGGAGTGTAGTATGAAGCGCGAGATCGAGATTCTGGCACGTGGACTGGTGGTGCTGTTTCCCGAACCGCTCAATCAGAAGGTAGATGCGATACTGATCAGTAATGGGATCAATATGGAAGGATATATGTCCGAACAGTTGGTTGCAGAGGATGTAGACGAACACACGCTGGTTCTCGTCATGGAGGAAAAATTCCTGCCGCAGGCGGCAGCGATCCTCGGAGAGGACAAAATGTCACAGGTACATGTCCTGACAGCACTCGTAGGAGAGGAATTAGAGATCATGGATCCGTATGGTGCACCGCTGCCGTCCTATGGACTGTGCTTTGAATCACTGTCCAAGACGGTGAGAAAGCTGGCAAACTGGCTGAATGAACAGGAGGAAACAGCACATGAGTGACAAAAGAGACGATTATATCAGTTGGGATGAGTATTTTATGGGTGTCGCCATGCTCTCGGGCATGCGTTCCAAGGATCCGCATACACAGGTAGGCGCCTGTATTGTCAGTGAAGATCATAAGATTTTGTCGATGGGTTATAATGGATTCCCGATTGGCTGTTCGGATGATGAATTTCCGTGGGTGAGAGAGGGAGATCCACTTGAAAACAAGTATTTTTATACGACGCACAGTGAGCTGAACGCGATCCTGAACTATCGCGGAGGCAGTCTCGAAGGGGCAAAGATGTATGTGACATTGTTCCCGTGTAACGAGTGTGCCAAGGCGATCATCCAGAGCGGGATCAAGACAGTTGTCTATGACAGTGATAAATATGAGCATACGCCTTCTGTCATCGCGTCCAAGCGCATGATGGATGCCGCCGGTATTCGTTATTATAAATATTCACGAACAAATCGTAATATTACTTTAAATGTATAGACATATTTTCCAAAAAAATGCTATAATGAGCAGTGCCAGTCGAGATGCACTGCAGATTTTGACAGGTAATCATGAAAAGCAAAAACAATAACGAGGTATTCCAGTCCTTCGCCATGGTCATGCAGTTTGGCATCAATATGATCGTCCCGATTGTAGCATGTACCCTGTTTGGTGCCTGGCTGGGTGAAAAAGTAAATATTTCATGGATGGCGCTTCCTTTTTTTATCATGGGTGCTTTGGCTGGTATGCGTAATGTATTTGTATTTGCACGCAGAATCTACCAGCCCCAAAATAAAACGAAGGGACAACGCCAGGAAATAAGTAAAGAAATAAAAGAACAAAAACGACAGTAAGAGCGGGGAATCAGATGTTAAGAAGACTCAATAAAGCATTACCGGGTCTGGTTTTGGGAATAATCATATATGGAGTGCTGCTGCAGGCAGTAGGTATCTGGTTTGTGGATGACCGTCTGCATTATTCCACGGGATTGTGGATCGGTATCGGTTGTGCATTGTTTATGGCAGTACACATGGCAATGTCCATAGAGGATGCGGTCACGATCGGTACGGAGGACGGCGCGAAGAAGAAAACGGTCGCATCTGCGATGACGCGTTATTTGGTGGTACTGGCAGTACTGGTCGCTACCTTTTATTTTCGGTTAGGCATGATTCTTCCGGCATTCTTCGGAGTGTTTGGATTGAAAATATCTGCATATCTGCAGCCGGTGTTCTATCGGCTGACAGGCAAAAAAGATCATTATGACGACACGTCAGCGATTGACGAAGATCATATGGTGTAAAAGAGAAATCGCAGCTCATACGGCTATCGGTGCAGCTGCAGAAAAGGAGGTGAAAGCTTGGAGTATGGTATTTTAATGGCCGCTGATTCAGAAGTGGATTTTATGATCCATGGACTGTTTTCCTATCAGCTTTTCGGACAGACACTCTGGATCACGACCTCTCATGTGTGTATCCTGATCGTCATGCTGCTTCTGCTGACGTTTGCGATCATCGCAAACCGCAAGATCAAGCATGCAACGGAAGTCCCCGATACGTTCCAGAGCATTATCGAACTGGTCGTGGAGAAGCTGGATGGCATGGTAGAGAATACGATGGGGCATAACGCGAAGTATTTTGCGAACTATATCGGAACGATCTTCTGTTTCATATTGCTGAGTAATATTTCCGGTTTGCTCGGTCTGCGGCCGCCCACGGCAGATTATGGTACGACCCTGGCTCTGGCGCTGATTACCTTTGGTATCATCACGTTCCAGAAATTCAAACACCAGCATGTGTCCGGTTTTTTGAAGGGGCTCTGTGATCCATGGCTGATCTGGGCACCGATCAACCTGATCGGTGATATCGCGGTACCGGTATCTTTGTCGCTGCGTCTGTTTGCAAATATTTTATCAGGCGTAGTCATCGAGGCACTGGTATACACGCTCCTTGCCAAAGTGGCGATCATCTGGCCGGCAGCTTTACATGTGTACTTCGATCTGTTCTCCGGAGCGATCCAGACATATGTATTCTGTATGTTGACTATGACATACGTCAATCAGGCCATCGAAGATGGAGAGTACTAACAAAGATTTTATTTTAATTAGGAGGAAATTATCATGGAGAATTTCACAGGTACAGATTTTATCTTAGGTTGTTCAGCAATCGGTGCCGGACTGGCTGTTATCGCCGGTATCGGACCTGGTATTGGACAGGGTATCGCAGCCGGACACGGTGCTGCAGCAGTTGGACGTAATCCCGGAGCAAAGGGTGATATCACTTCTACGATGTTACTGGGACAGGCGGTTGCCGAAACAACAGGTCTGTACGGTCTGCTCGTAGCAATGCTGTTAATGTTCGTAAAGCCGTTAGCAAAATAAGAAAGTATCTATATCAACAATAAAAAGGAGGTAACACTTCTCAGTTATGTCAGTTATGTATGAAAGATTATTTGATCTGGACATGCAGTTGGTACAAGATACGGTATTGCTCGCGATAGCAATATTTTTCCTGTTCCTCGCAATGAGTTATCTGCTCTTTAACCCGGTTCGCAAGATGCTTGCGGATCGTAAGCTGAAGATCCAGACCGAACTGGATGACGCAGCATCGGACAAGAGCGACGCAGCAGCTCTCAAGGCTGAGTACGAGGACAAACTGAAAAATGTTGACAAGGAAGCAGAGGCAATCCTCTCAGAGGCAAGGCAGAAAGCACTCCGCAACGAAGCGAAGATCGTGGAGGATGCGAAGGAAGAAGCTGCCCGCATTATTGCACGTGCCAATGAGGAAGCGCTGCTTGAGAAGAAGCGTGTCGTTGACGAGATGAAGCAGGAGATGATCTCTGTGGCAGCAGCGATGGCCGCCAAGGTCATTACGGCGAATATCGACGTCAACATTCAGAACCAACTGGTCGATGAGACAATAAAGGAAATGGGTGATTCAACATGGCTAAGCTAGTATCCAAGACATACGGTGATGCATTGTTTGAATTAGCAGTGGAATCCAACCAGTTAGATTCGTTTTTGGAGGAAGCCAAGGGTGTGTGCTCCATTCTGGAGGGCAATCAGGAGCTAAATCGACTGATGAATCATCCGAAGATCGTAAAAGAAGACAAGATCGCGACCCTCGAAGCTATTTTCAAAGGCCGTGTCAGCGATGAGCTGGTGGGATTACTTCGGATGTTAGTGGAAAAAGACCACTACAAGGAGACCCCGGCTGTGCTGGAATATTTTATCGGGCAGGCAAAAGAATACAAACATATCGGCACTGCCTATGTCACCACAGTGATGCCACTGGGTGAGATCCAGAAGTCCAATCTGGTAGACAAGCTTCTGGAAACCACAGATTATGTGGAATTTGAAATGCATTATGACACGGATCCGTCCCTCATCGGGGGAATGGTCATCCGTATCAAGGACAGAGTCGTTGACAGCAGCATCAAGAGTAAGCTGGCAACACTCAGTTCCGAATTATCAAAAATACAGTTGAAAGTAGGTGAATGCGCTCCATGAATTTGAGACCAGAGGAAATCAGTTCCGTGATTAAGGAGCAGATCGCCAGATATGCGTCAACGCTCGAAGTGGCAGATGTAGGTACTGTCATTCAGGTAGCAGATGGTATCGCGCGTATCCACGGTTTGGAAAACGCGATGCAGGGCGAGCTTCTGGAATTTCCGGGCGAAGTATATGGAATGGTATTGAACCTTGAAGAGGACAACGTTGGTGCCGTATTACTCGGAGCCAATAAGAATATCAACGAGGGCGATACCGTGAAAACGACCGGTCGCGTGGTAGAGGTTCCTGTCGGAGACGCTATGATCGGACGTGTTGTAAATGCGCTCGGACAGCCGATCGACGGCAAAGGACCGATCCAGACTGACAAATATCGTGAGATCGAGCGAGTAGCGAGTGGTGTTATCTCGAGAAAATCTGTAGATACACCGCTGCAGACAGGTATCAAGGCGATCGATTCCATGATTCCGATCGGACGTGGACAGCGTGAGTTGATTATCGGAGACAGACAGACCGGTAAGACAGCGATCGCAATCGATACGATTATCAATCAGAAGGGACAGGGTGTGAAGTGTATCTATGTAGCCATCGGACAGAAGGCTTCTACGGTAGCTTCCATCGTGAATACCTTAGAGGAGTTCGGCGCAATGGCTTATACCACCGTCGTAGCTTCTACCGCCAGTGAGCTGGCACCTTTACAGTATATTGCACCGTATGCAGGATGTGCGATCGGTGAGGAATGGATGGAAAACGGTGAGGATGTACTCATCATCTATGATGACCTGAGTAAACATGCTACCGCATACCGTACACTCTCCTTGCTGCTTCGTAGACCGCCGGGACGTGAGGCATATCCGGGCGATGTATTCTACCTGCACTCCAGATTGTTAGAGCGTGCGGCACGTCTGTCAGACAAGCTCGGCGGCGGTTCATTGACCGCATTACCGATCATCGAGACACAGGCGGGCGACGTATCTGCATACATTCCGACGAACGTGATCTCTATTACAGATGGTCAGATCTATCTGGAGACAGAGATGTTCAACGCAGGATTCCGTCCGGCAATCAATGCCGGTCTGTCAGTATCCCGTGTAGGTGGTTCCGCCCAGATCAAGGCAATGAAGAAGATCGCAGCGCCGATCCGTACCGAGCTGGCACAGTATACTGAGCTGGCAGCATTCTCTCAGTTTGGTTCCGAGCTGGATGATGCGACCAAAGAGACTCTGGCACAGGGAAGTCGTCTGCAGGAGATGTTAAAGCAGCCGCAGTATAAGCCTATGCCGGTGGAAAATCAGGTCATCATGATCTATGCAGCGACCAAGCGTTATCTGCTCGACATCCCGGTTGATGATGTCCTTCGTTTTGAGGGAGAGCTCATCGACCTTGTATCCACCAAGTATCCGGAGATCCTTGAGACAATCCGTGAGACAAAGACGATGGATGATGCGGCCGAGCAGAAGCTGATTCAGGCAATCGAAGAATGCAAGAAATCTTTTAAGTAGAAATAAGGCGGTGATAAAATATGGCTTCGATGAGAGACATCAAGCGAAGAAAAAGCAGCATACAGAGTACGCAGCAAATCACAAAAGCCATGAAATTAGTTTCTACTGTAAAGTTGCAGAAGGCAAAACTTCACGCAGAGGCGACAGATCCGTATTTTAACCATATGTACCAGACAGTGACATCGATTCTGGCGAAATCCGGCAATATTAACCATCCGTATCTGCAGAGCGGGGCATCAGATAAGATCGCAGTGGTAGTCATTACCTCAAACCGCGGACTCGCAGGCGGATACAATGCGAACGTGACCAAGCTGATTACGAACAATCAGGAGCTTTTACCGAAAGATAAGGTAGAGGTCTACTGTATCGGAAGCAAGGGACGCGAGACACTCGACCGCTACGGCTACACGATCAAAGAGGATCACTCAACGATCATGGAAGCGCCCTCTTATGAGGATGCGGCGGCTGTGTGTGCGCGTGTGCTGGATGCGTTCACCAGAGGAGAGATCGGCGAGATCTATCTCGCATACACACATTTTAAAAATACGGTTGTACATGTGCCGCAGCTGATGAAACTGCTCCCGGTAGAATTCTCCGATGAGGAGATCGCCGCAGCAGATGATAAGCTGATCATGAACTATGAGCCGAATGTAGAGGAAGCTCTGGATCTGATCATTCCCAAATACGTCACCAGTATTTTCTATGGTGCGTTGGTGGAGGCACTTGCCAGTGAAAACGGAGCCAGAATGCAGGCAATGGATTCAGCGACAAGTAATGCGGAAGACATGATTAGTGATTTGTCTTTGAAATACAATCGTGCGCGTCAGGGCTCGATCACACAGGAGTTGACCGAGATCATCGCAGGCGCGGAAGCGATCAGTTAGTTAAATAATAAATATAAGGAGTGAAACAATGGCAGAAAATATTGGAAAAATCACTCAGATCATTGGTGCAGTCCTCGATATCAAGTTTCCGGAGGGAAAGATCCCGGAGATCAATGAGGCGATCGAGATCACCCGTAAAAATGGGGAGCGTCTCGTCGTAGAGGTAGCTTCGCACCTGGGTGATGACACCGTGAAATGTATTGCCATGGGCCCGACAGACGGACTGGTACGCGGCATGGATGCGAAAGCAACCGGCGCTGCGATCTCTGTTCCTGTAGGAGAGAACACACTGGGACGTATCTTCAACGTACTCGGTGAGCCCATCGATGAGCAGCCCGCTCCCTCAGATGTGGAGTATATGCCCATCCATAGACCCGCTCCCAGCTTTGAGGAACAGGCGACATCTTCCGAGATGTTGGAGACTGGTATCAAGGTCGTAGATCTGCTCTGCCCGTATCAGAAAGGTGGAAAGATCGGTCTGTTCGGAGGCGCAGGAGTAGGAAAGACCGTGCTGATTCAGGAGTTGATCCACAACATCGCGACAGAGCATGGTGGATATTCCGTATTTACCGGTGTAGGCGAGCGTACCCGTGAGGGTAACGACCTGTACTACGAGATGAAAGAATCAGGCGTTATCGATAAGACGACGATGGTATTCGGCCAGATGAACGAGCCGCCGGGAGCACGTATGCGTGTCGGTCTGACCGGACTGACAATGGCAGAGTATTTCCGTGATAAAGGTGGAAAGGATGTGCTGTTATTCATCGACAACATCTTCCGTTTCACACAGGCAGGATCAGAGGTATCCGCGCTGCTTGGCCGTATGCCTTCAGCCGTAGGATATCAGCCTACCTTACAGACAGAGATGGGTGCTCTGCAGGAGCGTATCACATCGACAAAGAATGGTTCCATCACATCCGTACAGGCAGTCTATGTGCCTGCGGATGACCTGACAGACCCTGCGCCGGCGACGACCTTCGCGCACTTGGATGCAACGACCGTATTGGAGCGTTCTATCGCAGCGTTAGGTATCTACCCGGCAGTAGATCCGCTGGCATCTACCTCACGTATCCTCGATCCCCGTATCGTAGGAGAGGAGCATTTCAAGGTAGCCCGTGGAGTGCAGGAGATCTTACAGAAATACAAAGAATTACAGGATATCATCGCGATCCTCGGTATGGACGAGCTGTCAGAGGATGACAAGGTAGTCGTAAACCGTGCGAGAAAGATCCAGAGATACCTGTCACAGCCGTTCCATGTAGCGACACAGTTCACCGGAATGGAAGGAAAATATGTACCGATCGCAGAGACCATCCGTGGTTTCAAGGAGATTCTGGAAGGAAAGCATGACGATATCCCCGAGGGTCTGTTCCTGAATGCCGGCTCCATCGATGAAGTACGTGCCCGTATGAAATAGGGGGTAGCGTATGGCAGATGAAAGCAGAAATTTTCAGGTAGAGATCATCACACCAGAGCGTGTATTCTACACAGGTGAAGCGACGATGATCGAATTCACTACCGTAGAAGGTGATATCGGTGTGTATAAAAATCATATCCCGCTGACGACAGTCCTCGCACCAGGTATCGTGACGATCACCGAGGAAGACGGACCGAAAAAAGCAGCGGTACACTCCGGATTTGCACAGATCTTGGGAGACAAGGTGACACTGCTTGCAGAGATCGCCGAGTGGCCTGATGAGATCGACTGGGATCGTGCCGAAGCAGCCAAGAGGCGTGCAGAGGAGCGACTTGCAGCCAAAACAGAGGATCTGGATGTGGTCAGGGCAGAGCTGGCACTGCGCAGAGCGCTGGTGCGTATCAGTCTGCGGTAAAACAAAATATTGGAAGTACAAAAGCTGTTCTCCGGGAGGAGGGCAGCTTTTTTGCAGCAGAAATTTTTATCGCACAAAATTCCTATCAAACAAATGCTCTACAGGAATGAGTGTCTTTTTTATTGCACAGATAGCAAGCTGATGATAAAATAGAAATAGATAATATATGAATTATTTATGCATAAA
>ERZ1035006.635-NODE-635-length-26803-cov-7.325856_pt1 | contig 26803 bp, 25 predicted proteins | sample MGYA00520694_ERZ1035006 | MGnify/ENA primary metagenome ERZ1035006 (study PRJEB33766, sample SAMN09781746) | gut metagenome | biome: gut microbiome | host: Homo sapiens | place: Madagascar | study: EMG produced TPA metagenomics assembly of the PRJNA485056 data set... | reverse complement strand
CCACTGTATCATACGGCATTTTCAGTTCAGAAAATGCCTGCCTGTGAACAGTGACCTGCGCTTTTTCTATCAGTGTATCACTCTCATTCTGCTCTTGCAAGCACCGGGAAAAGAATCTATACTAGATCTATATCAGAATGACTATAAACAGTAACCAGATAAAGGTGGTATGATCGATATGGCAGAAAATCAATCATTAAAACGAGCGCTCCGCGCAATGGCAGCCGGCTCAAGATCCGGTTTTAAAACATTTTACAATGGCACCGCTGCTTTCATCTACAGCAGCGCCCGTCTGCTCTATCCTTCCCACGAAGAAGCATGCCGGTTTATGGTGGATATCTATCAGTATATTTATCTGCATCTGCCCGAATACGATGAAACACAAAGCATTGAAAAGTGGATCTCCCGCATGATCTACGACCGGTACACGCAGCTGTCGATCGGCAGAGGATCACTCACCCCATCTGTCTCCCGACAGATGGAGGCAGGTTCTGTCGTTTTGAGCGAAAGCGAACGTGCACGCATCTGGCGCATGCTCGATGTACATATTCATTTTCCACCGGAACAAAAAAAACGGCGGCCGCCACTGCCGCGCATTCTATTGATCTTATCAGTTTTAGCACTCTTTCTATTGCTTCTGATCCGCTACGTACCTGCCCTGCTGCCACAGATTCTCCCACAAGATCAGGCAGATGGCAGCCCGGCAGCTGCCGATGCCAAAGATACTGACACAGAGTCAGGAGAAACAGATGTTGCCTCCGGCTCTGCTGTCCAATCCGATGCACTACCACAGACCCCTGACGATACATCTGTGGATACGCCCACGGGGAACAGTGATACCGTTTCCGATGAGCAGGCACAGATGGACGAGCTGGAGGAACGAATGAACCAGATCGGCGCAGGAAACAGCTCCGGCAAGACGGATGATACAACCATCCCAGACACACCGGATACCCCTGATACCTCTACCCCGGATTCCTCCGTCTCCGCATCACGGCAGAACCGCACGGAATCCGAAGCATCCGACTCCTTAGAGGATCTGGAGCTGGAGCTACGCTACGGAGATTCTCTCCTGTTTGGAAATGAAACCGATTGACTTTTGCATGAAAAAAACGTATACTTTAATCAGTAGGCGCTTTAAAGCATAAAAGCGCCTACAAATACATTTACAAAAAGGAATGGAGATATACGTTATGCCGATTACACAGTATTTAGAGGATAACGCCCGCAATTACGAAGATGAGATCTGTCTGGTAGAACTCAACCCCGCAATGGAAGAGACCCGGCGTGTCACATGGAGAGAATATGACCTGATGGAGCCCAACCGCGCTCCTGCTTACCGCCGCGAGATCACCTGGGGAGTCTTTGACGAGAAAGCCAACCGTTTTGCCAATCTGCTGATCTCACGTGGAATCAAAAAAGATGACAAGGTCGCAATCCTTCTTATGAACTGTCTGGAATGGCTGCCGATCTATTTCGGTATCTTAAAAACCGGTGCAATCGCTGTACCATTGAACTTCCGCTATTCTTCCGATGAGATCGAATACTGTGTCAAACTGGCAGAAGCAGATATTTTGATCTTTGGGCCGGAATTCATCGGACGCGTGGAGGAGATTGCCGATAAGATCAGCAAGAACCGCCTGCTCTACTATGTCGGTGAAAATGACTGTCCGAGTTTTGCAGAAGATTATATCAGCGAAGCAGCCAACTGCTCCAGCAAAAAGCCTGATGTAACGATCACAGATGATGATTTCGGTGCGATCTACTTTTCTTCCGGAACAACCGGATTCCCGAAAGCAATCCTGCACCGCCACCGCAGCCTGATGCATGCAGCCGCTGTCGAGCAGAAGCACCACTCTACAGGTAAGGATGATGTCTTTTTATGCATCCCGCCTCTCTATCACACAGGCGCAAAAATGCATTGGTTCGGCTCACTCATATCTGCAAGCAAGGCTGTATTATTAAAGGGCACCAAACCGGAATACATATTGAATGCCGTATCCGATGAGGGTTGTACGATCGTATGGCTGCTCGTACCGTGGGCACAGGATATTCTCGAACAGCTCGATTCCGGTGCACTCAAGTTGTCCGATTACAAACTGAATCAGTGGCGTCTGATGCACATTGGCGCGCAGCCGGTACCGCCTTCCCTGATCCGCCACTGGAAAGAATATTTCCCGAACCACGAATACGACACCAACTATGGTCTGAGCGAATCAATCGGACCGGGTGCGGTACATCTGGGTGTGGAAAATATCCATAAAGTCGGCGCGATCGGTGTTCCCGGTTATGGCTGGCAGTGTAAGATCTGCGACGAAAACGGAAACGAAGTCACACAGGGTGAAGTCGGCGAGCTGGTGCTCAAAGGTCCCGGTGTCATGGAATGCTACTATAATGATGAAAAAGCAACTGCTGAAGTATTGAAGGACGGCTGGCTCTTTACCGGAGACATGGCACGTCAGGACGAAGATGGCTTCTACTATCTTGTAGACCGCAAGAAAGATGTCATCATCAGCGGAGGCGAGAACCTCTACCCTGTCCAGATCGAGGACTTTATCCGCCAGTATGATGCGGTGCATGACGTTGCTGTCATTGGACTTCCTGACAAACGTCTCGGCGAGATCGCGGCGGCTATTATCGAATTGAAGGAGGGCGCTGTCTGTACCGAAGATGATATCAACGAATTCTGCATGGATATGCCTCGTTACAAACGTCCCAAAAAAGTGATCTTTGCCGATATTCCACGAAATCCGACCGGAAAGATTGAAAAGCCCAAGCTACGTGAAATCTACTGCGGTGAACGCCTCGTAGAAGCAGAAAGCCAGAGCTAAACACACTATATAAAAAAGAGTCGCTCGCGACTCTTTTTTATATCTTTTGATATCTCATTTTATGCATTTGCTTTTTCGGGCAGCTGTGCCAATATCACAGCAGCAAAGATCAATACACATCCGGCTATTTCTCTCGGCGACAGCTTCTGATGTAACACCATCCATCCGGTCAGAACCGAAAACACAGACTCCAGACTGAGCAGCAATGTAGCCACTGTCGGATTATAATTCTTCTGTCCGATGATCTGTAACGTATATGCGACACCGCTGGATAATACACCCGCATATAGAATCGGTCCTGCACCTGCCACAATCCCTGCGATACTCGGTGTCTCAAACAACAACATCGCAGCTCCGGATAGCACACCACTCACCAGAAACTGTATACAGCTCATCTTGACACCATCTACAAGCGGCGAAAAATGATCAATCACCAGGATATGGAAAGAAAACAGGAGCGAACAACCGAGCAGATACAGATCGCCCCGTTCCAGTGCAAATCCTCCTGTCATACACAGCAGATAAAAACCAACTAACGCGATACACACACCCATCCATATCTTAAATCCGCACCGCTTGCCGAAAAACAGCCCCAGAACCGGCACAATCACAATATAAAGCGCCGTAATAAAACCTGCTTTACCAACGGAGGTGTACTGCATGCCAAACTGCTGCATACTTGTCGCAGCACATAAGACTACGCCGCAGCTGACACCTCCGGCCAGCAATGTCTTTCGATCTGATTCTGCCACAGCACGCGCACGTTCTTCCGGGGATTTCAGTCGTTCCAACAGAAAAATACATGGAATCAATACCACTCCGCCAATGATGCTGCGCACACAGTTAAATGTCAGCGGTCCCACATAATCCATCCCGACACTCTGTGCAACAAATGCACTGCCCCATATAAATGCAGCTAACAGCAGCATTGCAGGATTTTTCCAATTAAAACTCTTCATTATTGCAATTTATGTCCTGTAATCTCTCCCATCGCATCCGTCAGCTGCTCCAGTTCATCCCTGATCTCACGGTTGCAGGAACCAAAGTCCGCAGCCAGCGAGCCGACCTTATTTGCAACGATCGCAAAACCTCTGCCGACTTCTCCGGCACGCGCAGCTTCGATTGATGCGTTTAGTGCCAGTATCTTCTGGTTCTTCTCGAGCTTATCAAGATTCTTGGTATAAGAATTGATGTTGCTGATATAGGATTCGACATCCCCGATGCGTTCTTGTACCGTATCATGCTGCCGGCTCTTCTGACTATGATAGTATGCATTCTCTACCAGGCTGTTCACAACGAGCCCTAACAGATCCGCACCTGCACGGATCGATTCCTCTGAGCTGATCTTCACCTTGCGCAGTGCTGCTATATATGCATCCGGATCAATCCCCAGTTCCTCAGCGATCGCGCGGAATTTATTCTCATCCGGCTCCTTCGGCAGGATCTGTCCACCGATAATCTTACCTACATATTGACCATCTACTACGATATCCTTGCTGAAATCCATCAGTCCCGCATGACAGTAGTATACGTCTTTACCCTGCTGGTCACATTTGATACACCGCTTTGCGCCTTTCTCACAGCCTCTCGTATACTTCATACAAAAATCTGTAAATCCAATCTCACCTGATATGTATTCACCGTTCGCATCCAGCGCGATGGTAGCCATGCCGGTCGCTTTTGACCATGAACTAAGAATACTATCCAATTGCTGTCTGTCTACAAAATCAGTAATGTTCATCCGACTGTCCCCCTGAACTTTATAATTATATATCATTTTACCACACTTCATGTTTAAAGCAACTGCTTATTGACATTTTTTATACATTTTAGACATGCAAAAAAACGCCGGATCGGCACTAGCGGCTTTTTATGCCAGATATATGTCAGGCATCCGGCACAACACAAACAGGTGCACCGCCAAGCGATGCACCTGCATAAATATAAATAGGAGAATTATGAAAAATTTTGTTCTTTTTTGTTTTACTCACTCTTCTTCTTTGAGACTACATCAAAGATAACAGCAGCTAATAATACAAGTCCTTTTACAACTTTCTGGTAGTTGGCATCCACACCCATGATAGACATACCCAGGTTGATGACACCCATCAGAACCGCACCGACGATAACGCCGGGAACTGTACCGGTTCCACCGTATGCAGAAGCACCACCGATGAAGCATGAACCGATTGCATCCATCTCGTAGTTCTGTCCATATGTAGGCTGTGCAGATGTCATACGGGCAATGGTCAGCATACCTGCGAGAGCTGATAACAGACCCATGTTTGCATATGCTAAGAAATATACGTTATTGGTATTGATACCTGATAACTTGGTTGCCTTCTCGTTACCACCTACAGCGTAGAAATAACGTCCGGTTGTTGTCATTGATGTAATGTAACCGTAGATCAGTACGATCACGAGTACCCATACGAGCGCGGTAGGAATTCCCTTGTATTTTGCAAGGCTGTATGCAAACCACAGGATAACTGCACTTAATACAACAGTCTTTCCGATCAGTGCGCCAAAAGAACCTGTCTCATATCCTTTTGACTTCTTGGTCATGTAACCCTTCAACTGTACGATCACGAAGATCACAACTGCGAGTACACCAGCCAGTAAACAGGTCAGGTTGATCGATGCATTACCAAATAAATCAGGGATATAACAATCAGCGCCACCACCGAACAGGTTGATAAATGTCTCATTCTTGATAGAGATCGTCATACCATCCAGCACTACGTTGGAAAGTCCTCGGAATACGAGCATACCTGCCAGTGTCGTGATGAACGGCGGTACATGTACAAACGCGATCCAGAAGCCCTGCCATGCACCGATTGCCAGACCAACGAGCAGCATTACGAGAATGGATACCCATACATTGACACCCTTATTCTCCATCAGGGTAGCTCCGACTGCTCCGACGAAGCAGACGATAGAGCCTACGGAAAGGTCGATGTTACCACCGGTCAGGATACAGAGTAACATACCGGTTGCCAGCACGAATACATATGCATTCTGTGCGATCAGGTTGTTGATGTTCTGCGGTAACAGGATCTTGCCACCTGTCTTCCATGCGAAGAACGCTGTTACGAGTAACAATACGATGATCATCGTATATTTTTTTACAAATTCCATAATAGTTTCTTTATTCATTGTCTACTCTCCTTTGCTTGATTTCAGAATGTAAGACATGATCTTCTCCTGAGTTGCCTCTTCCTTGGATACCTCACCAACGATCTTTCCTTCATTCATGACATAGATACGGTCACTCATGCCAAGAACCTCAGGAAGCTCGGAAGAGATCATGATCACTGATTTACCGGCTGCTACCAGCTGATTGATAATACAGTAAATCTCATATTTTGCACCGACGTCAATACCACGGGTCGGCTCATCCAAAATCAGTATGTCCGGATCAGCAAACATCCATTTTGCAAGCAGCACCTTCTGCTGATTTCCTCCGGAGAGGTTTCCTACGTTCTGCTCGACCGTCGGACATTTTGTTTTTAATTTCTCCTTGTAATCAACTGCGACTGCATATTCCTTATCCTTATCGATCACGCGGTGTGATGAAACGGCATCCAGATTTGCCAGTGTCGTGTTGATCTTGATCGGATTCGACAGGATCAGTCCGTTACCCTTTCGATCCTCAGTCACATATGCCAGCTTATGATCGATCGCATCACGAACGGTCTTTAACTGTACTTCCTTGCCGTTGATGATGATCGTTCCGGAGATGTTGGTTCCGTAGCTTCTGCCAAAGATACTCATCGCCAGCTCTGTACGGCCTGCGCCCATCAGTCCGGAAATACCTACAACCTCGCCCTTGCGGACATTGAGTGATACATCGTCAACTACCTTACGCTCTGTATACAGTGGATGATGAACGGTCCAGTGTTTTACCTCAAGGTTTACTTCGCCGATCTTTACATCCGGTCTCTTCGGGAACCGGTCTGCGATCTCACGGCCAACCATGCCGCGGATGATACGGTCCTCGTTGATTTCGTCTTTACCTTTTACCAGCGTCTCGATGGTCGAACCATCGCGGATCACGGTAATCTTATCTGCCACATAAGCGACCTCATTCAGCTTATGTGAAATAATAATACAGGTCATTCCTTCCTGTTTAAATTTCAATAACAAATCCAGCAGTGCCTTCGAATCTGTCTCATTTAAAGATGCTGTAGGCTCGTCGAGGATGAGCAGCTTTGCATTTTTCGCCAATGCCTTTGCGATCTCAACCAACTGCTGTTTTCCGACACCGATATCTTTGATCAGTGTTCTCGAAGATTCTTTCAATCCTACTGTCTGTAAATGTTTATCTGCCTGGCCGTATGTCTCGGTCCAGTCGATCTTAGCCTTTTTTCCACGCTCATTTCCAAGAAACATGTTTTCGCCGATCGTCATATACGGAATCAGCGCCAGTTCCTGATGGATAATAACAATTCCTTTTTCTTCACTATCTTTAATTTTTGTGAATTTGCACAATTCCCCATTATATATGATGTCACCTTCATAGGTCCCATAGGGGTAAATACCGCTCAATACATTCATCAGTGTGGACTTTCCTGCACCGTTCTCACCGACCAGTGCATGGATCTCTCCCTCTTCTACCTGAAGGTTGACATTATCCAATGCCTTTACACCGGGAAATGTTTTGGTAATATTTTTCATTTCAAGCAATGTCTTTGCCAAAAGAATCCCTCCCTGCTTATCTCCTTAAAAACAGGCGGGCTGTCTATCACCCGCCTGCAAAAACTCATGTTACACGTTTTTACTTCAGATCATCCTCTGTGTAGTATCCAGAATCGATCAGGAGCTCTTTGTAGTTGTTGATATCAGCAAATACAGGCTCGCAGAGGTAAGAAGGAATGATACCTGTTCCGTTGTCATATGTCTCTGTATCATTTACAGGAGCCTCCTCGCCCTTCATGATGCTCTCAACCATGATAACTACCTGTGCTGCCAGAGCACGTGTATCCTTGAAGATAGACATTGACTGCTTGCCATCAATGATGTTCTTAACGCTTGCTACGTCACAGTCCTGACCTGTCAGGATCGGGTACTTGCCGGTGTAGTTAGATGCTAATGCATTGGCAACACCAAGTGCGGTAGAATCGTTAGATGCTAATACAACATCCAGATCTTTGTCTGTGTAGTATGAAGATAAGATGTTCTCAAATCTTGCCTGTGCGGTCTCTGTTGCCCAGTTAGCTGTAGCAACATCTTCCTTTGCTACCTGGCCTGAAGGGATTACCAGCTTGCCTGCATCGATGTACGGCTGTAATACGTCCATAGCGCCGCCATAGAAGAAGTTCACGTTGTTGTCACCGGGATCACCAGTTACGATCTCCATGTTGAACGGTCCGTCCTGATTGTCAAGGTCTAACTGATCAACGATGTACTGTCCCTGAGTCTTACCTACAAGGTAATTATCGAATGTAGCATAGTAAGAAACTGCATCAGAGTTCATGATCAGACGGTCATAAGCGATAACCGGGATGTTCTTCTCTTTAGCCTGTGCTAATACAGTTCCTAAAGAATCACCATCGATAGATGCGATAACGAGTACCTGGCATCCGTTGTTGATCATGTTCTCAACCTGTGAAACCTGAGTAGCGATATCGTTTGATGCGAACTGTAAGTCTACATCATATCCTGCTGCCTCAAGCTCTTCCTTCATGTTGGTACCATCCTGGTTCCATCTCTGAAGATCCTTGGTAGGCATTGCAACACCGATCAGTCCACCCTCTCCTGTTGCTGCTGCGTCATCTGCAGATGCATCGTCTGCCGTGTCATCCGCTGCATCATCTGTTGTGTCATCTGTTGCTGCGTCATCTGTTGTTGCTGCATCATCTGCCGGAGCATCTGTCTTTGCGCTTCCGCAGCCGGTAAATACGGTTGCTACCATTGCTACACTAAGTACTGTTGCTAATAATTTTCTTTTCATTTTTGAAAACCCTCCCTTGTTTTGATGAACTAACTATAACATATTGGTTTCTGTACAAACTTGTGATATTCTGCACATTTTTTTCTGCACAGATATTTTGACAAAATAATAGCAGGACAAAATTGCCATCCACAATCTCATCCTGCACAAATATTTGCTATTGCAAAAACATGTATTCTCAGTCTTATTTTACATTCAGGTAGATCTCACTCTTCTCATGGTATTTTCCGGTGATAATCTCGTCCATATTCTCCTTTGTGACCGCAACCGGTTCCAGACATTCATACCTGATATCGTTTGTTCCGTCCGAGATCGTCTGCTTCACGCCCGGATCTTCATCCTTTGCCAGCATGACCGCAAGCTCTGCCGCCCGCTGCGCCAGTTTCTCCACCGGCTTATAGACTGTCATGCACTGTGTGCCCTCGACAATCCGCTGGCATGCATCCAGATCCGCGTCCTGTCCGACTACACACACACTGCCTGCCAGCCGGTGTTCGGATAATGCACGGATCGCCTGCCCTGCAATACTGTCGTTTCCGCACATAATACCATCGGGCTGCGGCATCGCGCTCAGATAGCTGCTCGTCACGGAAAATCCCGTCTCTGCCAGCCAGTTTGGTGCATGCTCCGTCAGCGTGATAGACAGATCCGATCCTGCCAATGTCTGGGCAAAACCTTTCATGATCTCAGATACATTGTTATCTGCGAGCGGACCACAGATCTGTAAGATCTGTCCGGTGCCATCCAGATGTTCCCGCATATGTTCTCCCATGAGTTCCCCAACGCGCTCATTATCAAATGATATGTATAGGTCTGCATTTGCGTTTAGAATCGGTCTGTCGTAGGCGATCACCGGAATGCCTGCCCTGTGTGCATCTGCGACCGCACTCTTTAGATCCGCTCCCTCCGTAGCCACCTGCACAATTACGATCGCATCGACTTTCTTCTTTATAAAGTATTCAATCTGATTGACCTGTTCTTCGATACTGCCATTCGCATTCTGGACATTCACCTGTGCGCCGAGTTCCTGCGCTGCAGCTACAAACACATCGCGGTCTCGCTGCCAACGCTCGATTACAAACGAATCAAACGTAATGCCAATCTGCAGCTGGTTATCATCCTCCTGCTGTTCCTGATCATCCACGGTTTCTGTCTTCTGACAACCGCATAGTAACACGCAGCTCATAAGCCCAAGTGCCAATACTCTTGTGATCTTTGTCCTGATAATTGTACCAATGCCCATTCTCGTCTTCATCATTTCTCCCGCTCCCGATATTCTGTCGGTGTCAGTCCGACATTCTTTTTGAAGATCCGGCTGAAATAGTTCGGATCACTGTAGCCGATCGCTGCACAGATCTCTTTCATGCTAAGGTTTTCATCCTTTAGCATTACTTTTGCCTGATCCATGCGAAGCCCGGTCAGATACTCGACAAAATTGCTGCCGGTCTCCTCCTTGAACAGTTTACTGAAATAATATGGGCTGATATCCAATTCCCTCGACAACTCATCCAGCGACAGATCCTTTCGGTAATTCTCATTGATGTATTCCTTTGCCCGCTGTACGAGGCTGTTCTCATGCTCATTCTTTTTCGTATGCATATTCGCATTGCATTCCCGGAACTTCTCCGTGAACCAGCTGCGCAGTTCACGCACGGAGCCTGTATTCATGACATCTCCCAGATAATTGGCGCGGTCATCAAAATGATACGTCATGCCACCACTCAGATATGCCTCATGCTCTGCAAACAATACAAACTCCAGCGTCTTTAACCGGATACTGTCCGGCTTCTCCTGATAGTTATCTGCCATCCAGTCAAAATAGCGCGCCGCCGCCCTGCCACATTCTTCGGATGTACCATCGCGCAGCCGGTCGAACAATTCATTTTCCAGATCCACACGATATTCCTCATCGTAGCGGCACTGGATCGGCAGATCATCCACATGTGCAACGCTTCCATTTGAATTGTCCAACGCTTTGAGTGCTTCTTCATAGGAGTCCATGCTATCCATGAGTTTCCGGATGGAGCCAATACCGATGCGGAAACTGATATCGATCTCTTTTTTTAGTCTTCTGGCGAGCGCGCGGCACGTATCAATCATATCGATACGCTCCTCATACGTCACCTGTTGCTTCGCACACGGCAAAAAGACAGGCACTTTGTTGGATATCACTGCTCCGACCACACAATTCCACTGCTCTTTTAATAATTCACGGAACTTCTGATAATTTTTCTGCATGCGCACACTCGCTCCGACCGCATTTGTCATCTGTCTGCCATGCTGGTCATCACCCATGACAAATGCCAACATACATCCATAGTCCGTCTCCAGCCCGAGCAGGCTTTTATAATTTTCCACATCCTCCTGCGCGTACTCGTTAAACATCGTTGCATAGATAAATCCATTTTCAATGATCGGCGTGACCGATTCCATCTTCTCACGGATAAACAGATCCTGGCTACGCTTCTTTCTGCGCGAATCAATCCGTTCAACCGCACGCCGCACGACCTCACAGATCGACAGCTTGTCAAATGGTTTTGTCATATATTCGAGCACACCCAGATTTACAGCTTCCTTTGCATAATCAAATTTATCATAGGCCGAGAGCACGATAAATTCCGCCGTCTGATTGCTCTTTTTGATCTCACGTATTGCATCGATTCCATTGATCCCCGGCATCTGTATATCCATGAACACGATATCCGGCCGGAAGATCTCAGCCAGTTCGATCACATCACGCCCGGTGCGTGCCATCTCGATCTCACATTCATCCGGAAAATTTTTCTCGATGATCATCTTCAGGGAATCACGCACAATTCCCTCATCATCAGCTAACATGACCCGATACATGCTATTCCTCCTCATCTGCAAACGGAATCGTGATCACGACCTCCGTTCCTTTGTTTAATCCCTCGCTTAATATCTCCATCTTTGCCTGGTCATGAAAGAACAGGTTCAACCGTTCGATCACATTGCGCATACCGACACCATTGGAATGGTCGGTCGCAGCTTCCTCGTCAATCGATCCGGTCAGCACCTGGTCGATCCGCTCTCTCGTCATACCTGCGCCATTGTCCCAGACACTGATGCTGATGTGATGATCCTTACGGCAAACCGTCAGCTCAATCCGTCCTTCCCAGTCAATATCACGGATCCCGTAATTCACTGCATTCTCCACAAGCGGCTGCAGGATCATGCCCGGTACTGCCACATTGCCCAGCGACTGATCCACCTCTTTTTCAAAGTGGATCTCACCCGCAAACCGTACATTTAAAATATAGACATAATTATCTACCAGGCGAACCTCCTCACCAAGTGTCACCTGTTGATTATTTTTGCGCACATTGTAGCGGAAAAACTCAGACACATTCAGCAGAAACTGCTCTGTTTTCGCCGCATCCTCCATCATCGCAAGCTGTGCACCCGCATTCAGTGTATTAAATAAAAAATGCGGATTGATCTGCGCCTGCAGATATTTGAGCTGTGCATCCTTCAGATGGCTCTGCATCATCAATTCACGCTCTTTGAGCTGGCTCTCCCGCTCCATCGTGATCCGTAGCTGTTCGATATAGGTGCGGATGCTCGTCACCATCTGGTTAAAGGCAGCCGTCACGATACCGACCTCATCCTGCTGCTGTACCGGTATCTGGTCGATCTCCAGATTTCCTTTTGCGATCTCATTGGCTGCTTCTGCCAGCAATTTGAGTGGTTCGGTAATCAGCCGTGTACTCATCACGATCAGGCTGCCATTTCCAATCAGGACAAGCAGCAGAATGATTACTGTGATCACCTCTGTATAGCGCAGGGATTCAACCAATGCCCGATATGTCACCGAATTATTTTTAAACTGCTCATTGTTCAGACTATATATAAACGTATGTATTTCATCATACAACAACGAGGAATCTCCATACAAAGACGCGTATTTTTCCACATTCCGTCCACGTTTTGCCTGTATGATCTCGCCCGATAATGCCAGATAGCTCTGTGACAGGCCATAGATATTTTTTTCTGTCAGAAGTATCTCATTATCGGTCGCCTTGCGGTTGAGCATCTCCAGCAGATCCCTGTATTCCTGTTCACAGCGGTAATAACGCTCCATCGCATCTGAGCTCTTGGTCTGCAGGTAATCGGATGTCGCTGTCTGCAATGCGTCCAGTCCATCCGATAGGTCGTTCAGGCTGACATTGCTCGTATAGACTTTCTCTACACGCCGCAGCATCTCACTGACGGATGCATAGGTATACAAATTGACGATCACAATAAAGCATGATGTCACCACAAACAGCATAATCAGTTTCTGGCGCAGTGTCAGATTCATCCATTTCTTCTTCATAAGCCCTGCTCCTGCCCGATACGCGCCAGACGCTCCCCTGCTTCTGCCGCGGTGATCAGTTGTACATCAACGGCTGTATATCCGTTTGTATACCCGGTCTGCCGGTATTCATCCAAAGCCCTTACGCTTAACCGCCCCATCTCTGCCGTATCCGGTGCGATCGTTACCGTGAGAATATTTTTGGCCAGTGCATCCAGAATCTGCGGTGAATCAAAATAGCCGAAGATCTGTACAACACCCACTTTGTTATAATCGACTGCCGCCTGATACGCACACTGTGTATAGACACCGCTCAGGCAGACCAGAATGTCAGGCGTCTGATCCTCATCTAGAAAGACATCCCGGATATACTCCTCCGCACCAAAGCTATCCGAATTATCTACCTGAACCGCATCTACAGCTACTTCATGTGTGATTTTGATTTCCCGTTCCAGCGTTTCACGAATACCCAGTAAAATCAGGTTTCCCGATGTATCGCCTGAATTATTCTCGATCAGCACCAGCACTTTTTTCATGCACTTCTTGTCATTGCCTTTTAATGCCTGTTGGATCTGTCTGCCATATTCCTGTCCAATATTATAATTATTGGCACCGGCAAAACACTGGCGCTTACTGCCGCTGCAATCGTTGAGTACAGTTGCCACCGGAATGCCCTGATTTACCGCCTCATTGATGCAGGCCGTCATCTCATCACTGTCATCCCCGTTGACAATAATGCCGTCCACCGAAGCCTGTACAGCCATTTTCACCAGTTGACAGGTATCATATTTCACCGCGAGATTATCTCCGAAACGCTCCACATAGATGCCCTGTTTTTCACCTTCAGTCCTAGCGCTCTCATATACAGCATCCCATAACCCACTGTCTTCTTCCCCCGTGATCATCACGTAATGTCTGCCATACGTCGTCATCTGCTCTATTTCTTTGCTCGTGCCACCATAGAGCACTCTTCCATACACCATCAATACAACTGGTGCCAGAATAAATACTGCCACCAGCAAAAAAATAGTTATTTTTCTCTTTATCATAATAGTTTCCTTAGACTGCACTCTGACCTATATCCATGATCTATGATGCAAAACCGGAATATGCCCATGAATACTCACAGGTATATTCCGGCCATATTATATCAGATCCGATTCATCTTGTGAACGGTCAACAATTTTATGCGAACGGATTCTCCGTCGGATAAGGCAGGGATGCAGGCTGGTTGTAGTTCAGATCCTCTACCGGTACTCCGAGATACTTAAATACTTCGAATAATTCCTTTCCGTAATGTCCAAAAGCAACCGCTCCGTGATGAGGATAATTCTTCTCAATCAGTACATGTCTGTAGAAGCGTCCCATCTCCTTGATTGCGAACACACCGATCGCTCCGAATGACTTGGTCGCTACCGGAAGAACTTCTCCCTGTGCCACATATGCGCGCAGCTTGCAATCTGCTGTAGACTGCAGACGATAGAATGTGATATCTCCAGGAACAATATCTCCCTCGAGTGTTCCGTTTGTCACCTCAACCGGCAGGCTTCTTGCCATGATCATCTGGTACTTCATCTCGTGGCTGGACAGCTTCTTTGAGCAGGTATTTCCACAATGGAATCCCATGAATGTATCCGTATGCTTATAATCGAATTTGCCCTCGATAGACTCCTTGTACATATCCTTCGGTACAGAGTTGTTGATATCGAGCAGTGTAACCGCATCCTCAGAAATGCAGGTTCCGATGAATTCGCTTAAGCATCCGTAGATATCTACCTCACAGGATACCGGGATTCCCCTTCCGGTCAGACGGCTGTTTACATAGCAGGGAACGAATCCAAACTGTGTCTGGAATGCAGGCCAGCATTTTCCAGCGATCGCTACATACTTGCGATATCCCTTGTGTGCATCTACCCAGTCAAGCAGAGTCAGCTCATACTGTGCGAGTTTGGCAAGAATCTCAGGCTTCTTGTTACCGGCTCCGAGCTCTTTCTCCATATCAGCAACAACCTCAGGGATTCTCGCATCTCCTTCATGCTTGTTAAATGCTTCAAATAAATCCAGCTCTGAGTTCTCCTCGATCTCTACACCGAGGTTGTATAACTGCTTGATCGGTGCATTACATGCAAGGAAGTTGAGCGGTCTCGGGCCGAAAGAAATAATCTTTAAATCTGATAATCCGATGATAGCTCTTGCGATCGGCAGGAATCCATGAATCATATCGGCAAGATCATCTGCGTCTCCAACCGGATACTCAGGAATATAAGCGCCTACGTTACGCAGTTTTAAGTTGTAGCTGGCATTGAGCATACCACAATATGCATCACCACGTCCCTGGATCAGGTCATTTTGTGACTCCTCAGCAGCAGCGATGAACATCTTCGGACCGTCAAAATGCTTTGCTAACAATGTCTCAGAGATCTCCGGACCAAAGTTTCCGAGATAGACACATAATGCATTACATCCGGCAGCCTTAATATCCTCTAATGCCTGAACCATGTGGATCTCGCTCTCCACGATACATACCGGGCACTCATAGATGTCATCCTTGCCATACTTGCCCTCATATGCTGCTACGAGTGCTTTTCTGCGGTTTACAGATAAAGACTCCGGGAAACAGTCACGGCTGACTGCCACAATACCTACTTTTACTTTGGGAATGTTGTTCATTTTTTTATCCTCCTGATTTTTTAAATTCTTAGATTATATTATTTGACAGAGACATTCTCGCCGACCAGACCAATGTGTGATCCTTCCGGCAGACCGCCCTGCGGGTGTCCGATTAACCATTTATTTTTTGCGGTAATGAGCGCGTCCTCCCAGCCCTCATGATCTGCATCAAGCGGCAGATTTGTATCCTTCGGCAGTACAATCGCTACCTGGAACTTGTTATCCCCGACACTGCACGGCGCATAGTGAAGCGTCGTCGCATACAGTTCTACAGCAGTTCCCTTCGGCACGAAAAATGCCTCAATGAGAGAAGTATCATAGGTGAACTCATCTGTGATGTCCTTCTGCTGTCCGACTAATAAAATCGCATCCGTTCCGGCTACGTTAATCTCGGAAGAACGGTGGTACTCTACCGCGTTGAGCAGGTAGTTCTGTCCGTTACAGTATCCGATCTGGATCGGCAGTTCCCCATAGGTCTTTGCCTGAAGCTCTGCAAATACCGGCAGCTCCTCAAGTGCTGCAACAGAAGGCTCATAGACCACATCATCCGGTGTAGGGGTCTTTTCATTTAATGCCTGAACCAATCCTGAAAAATCAATATTTTTTACGACTTTTCCGTATTTGCGGAAAGAATCATCTGTCACATTCTGAATCTTCATGTCAGTTTTCCTCCTCTTATTCCTATGCTTTCCTATACTATTTGATATCCTACTGAATCAATCCAAACAGCGGCTTGCAGGCCGGATAGATCTGCTTAAATTTCTGGTAACGTTCTTCATATTTTGCAACCAGTTCAGGATCAGGTTCTACCGTATCGACCACCCTGACGATCTTTGCTGCCGCTTCCTCTACATTCGCATATTCTCCACATGCCACTGCTGCTAACATCGCGCCGCCCATTGACGGTCCTTCTTCATTGGCAGGCACATCTACCTTAATATTCAACACATTTGCAATCATCTTCTTCCACAGCGGGCTCTTTGCACCGCCACCGCAGATCTTTGTGCGCTCGATGGAGATGCCGAGCGATCTGGCTACCTCAAGCGAATCCCGCAGCGCAAACGCAACACCCTCGAGCACCGCCTGTGTCATATCCGCCCGCGTCGTATCCATCGTCATACCGATAAATGTCGCACGCGCATTCGGGTCATTGTGCGGGGAACGCTCACCCATCAGGTACGGCAGGAAGTATACGTGGTTCTCGCCCAGTTTTCCGATCTGCTTCTGCTCTGCAGCATAATCCGTCGTTCCGATGATCTCGTCCATCCACCATTTATTGCAGCTCGCTGCACTCAGCATGCAACCCATCAGATGATAATGTCCGTCAGCATGTGCAAATGCATGCAGTGCATTATGCTTATCTACGCCAAATTTTTCAGAAGATATAAATACCGTTCCGCTCGTTCCAAGTGAAATATTACACTGTCCGTCACCGACAGTACCGGTACCGACTGCCGCTGCCGCATTGTCTCCGGCTCCGGCTGCGACCTTTGTCGTCTCCGGGATACCAAGCTGTGCTGCAATCTCAGGCAATACACATCCCACACACTCATAAGACTCATATACCTTTGCCATCTGATCTTCACTGATACCGCAGATGTCCAACATCTCCTTTGACCAGCAGCGGTTCTTGACATCAAATACGAGCATTCCGGATGCATCCGATACATCGGTACAGTGCACACCGGTCAGCCTGTATGCAATATAATCTTTCGGCAGCATGATCTTTTTAATCCGTGCAAAATTCTCAGGCTCCTTATTCTTCATCCAGAGAATCTTCGGCGCAGTAAATCCGGTAAACGAAATATTGGCCGTATACTCTGACAGCTTGTCTTTGCCGATCACATTGTTGAGATAATCACACTCCTCTGTGGTACGTCCATCGTTCCATAACAAAGCCGGCCGGATGACCTCGTCATTCTCATCAAGCACTACCAATCCATGCATCTGTCCGCCAAAACTGATACCTGCCACCTGGCTCTTGTCGCAATCTGCCAGCAGCTCCTTCAGTCCGGCCATCGTCTGTTCAAACCAGTCCTCAGGCTTCTGTTCAGACCAGCCCGGATGGGGAAAATAAATAGGATACTCTTTTGATACAATTTTCTGAATCTGTCCCTCTGTGTTCATGAGCAGCAGCTTGACTGCCGAAGTACCCAGATCCACTCCGATATAAAGCATATATTGACCTCCCTATGTGTGCCGGCTGTGCGCATCCATCGATTCCTGATTCCGCAACGTACAGCCGCCTTGTGAACATCGTGCACGCCCTATTGCGTGCACGTGCACGATAACGTTGTAGCTATTGTACATGAAGATCTATGGTTTTTGCAAGTCATTCACATAATTTTTTCAATAATAAGTGCATTTTTGTTTAGTTTTAACAATAATACACCATCATTTTTGTGTATTGTTTAAAATGTTACTCGTGCACGTTTATTGACTTTTTTCACGTGTTCATGCTATCCTTAACTATATTGATGTTATGGAGGAGCCTTATGACTACACTCAAAGAGATCGCTGATCTGGCAGGCGTATCCAGAGGTACGGTAGACCGCGTTTTGAACCACCGCGGTTCCGTCAACCCAAAAACTGCAGAAAAGGTCATGAATATCGTGCAGGCATTGGACTACCAGCCCAACCGTGCCGGGACGGCACTCGCTGCACAGAAAAAGAAATATAAAATCGGCGTCATCCTGTTCGGAAGGAGCAATCCATTTTTCGATGATGTCATGTATGGTGTCCGGGCAAAGGCCGATGAACTAAAAGGCTATGGGATCACAACGATCACACGCCGCGTGGATTTCGATGCCGATGCACAGCTGGCTGCGATCGATGAACTGGCCGCTGAAGGGATCAATGGCCTTGTGCTCGCCCCCTACAACGATCTGACCCTGCGTGGACGGATCAACGAATTATCGGAGAACCATATTCCAGTCGTGACGATCAATACGGATATTGAGGGTTCACGCCGTCTGGCATACGTTGGCAGCGACTACTATCAGGGCGGCTGCATTGCTGCCGGTCTGTTCGCCCTTGCTTCACCGGATACGTTGTCTCTGGGCATCATCACCGGTTCGGATGGTGTGCTCTGTCACACAGAACGCATCCGGGGATTACAGACAACCCTCTCTGCCTCCTATGCACACATCAACATCGTCGGCATTGCCGAAAATCATGATGATGAAATCGAAAGCTATACGGTCACAAAGGAACTGCTCGCTGCACACCCTAATACCGATGCACTCTTTTTTACAGCAGGCGGCATCTATGGCGGATGTAAGGCTGTCACGGAGTCCGGGCTGCACCCACGCATTATCACTTTTGACGAGGTACCTACAACGCTTGAATTGCTGAAAAACGGCACTATCCTCGCCACAATCAGCCAGCAGCCCTATCACCAGGGCTACCATGCACTGGACATCCTGTTCGAATATCTCACATCGGGCATCCGTCCCGAAAACGAACTGCAATATGTCTCCCATTCCATTGTGATACGCGAGAACCTAGCAGAGCATATGGCTGTCGGAAACGGAATAAATGAAAAAAGCTGAATGCGAAACGCATTCAGCTTTTTATTTTTCTGATATAATATGTGTCATTAGACTCTTGACAGATATTCTCCGGTACGTGTATCGATCTTGATCACATCACCCTGATTAACGAATAACGGTACAGATACAACCGCTCCGGTCTCTACAGTCGCAGGCTTAGAAGCACCTGTCGCTGTATCGCCCTTGAAGCCGGGCTCTGTCTCTGTGATCTCAAGCTCTACGAACAACGGCGGCTCTACAGCGAACACATTACCGTTGTGTGAGCACATCTTCACCATCTCGTTCTCTTTTACGAACTTCAACGCATCACCGATAGATGCAGAATCCAGAGCAATCTGGTCATAAGTCTCTACGTCCATGAAGTAATACAGATCACCGTCTGCATACAGATACTGCATATCCTTGCGGTCGATACGTGCGGTGGGACACTTCTCCGTCGGACGGAAAGTCTTCTCAACAACACCGCCACTCTTGATATTCTTTAACTTTGTGCGGACGAAAGCTGCTCCCTTACCGGGTTTTACGTGCTGAAATTCAATAATCTGATAAATGTTTCCCTCTAACTCAATGGTCACACCATTGCGGAAATCTCCTGCTGAAATCATTTAAATGATCCTCCTTCAATGTCTGTCTCAGTGGCAAATGTATGATTGCACACCGTATACTAGCAATGATACTATATAAAAAGCGCTTTTTCAAGTTTTTTTTACCTGATACTACCCAAATTGTGAACAGTAGCGATTATTTTCCAAAATTCTCCTCCATCTGTGAGATTAAGTCAATTCTGTGCTGATGACGGTCTACACCGGAAAAATCCGTCGTCAGGAATGTTTTTATAATATCCTTCGCCAGTTCTGAACCTACAATACGTGCGCCGATTGCAATGACATTCGCATCGTTATGCTCACGGATCAGGCGTGCAGTCGCCGTATCAGATACAGCCGAAGCACGGATTCCCTTTACTTTATTTGCCGCCAGTGAGATACCGACACCCGTTCCACAGATCAGCACACCAAAATCTGCCTCTCCCGATGCCACCAGCCTGCCGACCTTTTCGCCCGGAATCGGATAATCGATCGTCTCTCCGATCGGTGCACCGACATCAATCAGCTCATGCCCCATTCCAGTGATCAGCTCCATGATCTGTGTCTTTAACTCCCCTGCTGCGTGGTCATTTCCTATTGCAATCTTCATGTTTCCCCTTCTCCTTCTGATAAAAATATAATACGATACGTTCCAGATATCGTTTGAACACGATCTGGATCTCCTCTTTCGGATGAATCGGTTTGACTAAAATCGTGTAGATACCTGCACGGTTTGCACCCCACACATCCGTAAAAATCTGGTCACCGACAAACAGCGTTGTATGTACATCCGTCCCCATACGCTTCATTGCCTGTTCGTACCCCGCCCGTTTCGGTTTACCTGCTTTATATATGTAATCCGCACCGACGACAGCCTCGCAAAAGGACTTCACACGAGGCTCCTTGTTATTGGACAGCAATACACTCCGAAATCCCAATGCCTGCAGCCGTCCAAACAACTCTTTTGCGCGCTCATCGGCAGGCGCACCATGCGGAACCAGTGTATTATCCACATCAAAGATGATCCCCCGATAGCCTCTGCCCCTCCAGCTCTCGAAATCTATCCCGTAAGTTGACTCCACATATTCCCGCGGATAAAAACATTGCAGCATGCCTGCGTCCTCCTGACGTTTCACATATTTTCCCCTTATTCATCTTAGCACATTTTATACTTTTCGCAAGTTAAAATATATATGCCGGCTGCTTCTGGTAAGTATATGGCAGCAAAAAACTTCCGGCCAGATCTGCCGTCTCTATCTCTTGACGATCGCGCGCCACCACACAATCCTGTCCGAGAAAATGCAATGCCTTTCTAAATTCCGGATTATTTTGTATTTGTTTTCATATTTCCAGACATTTTTGTCAGGGAAAACAAAAGAGACAACGATAAATCTCTGCCTTTATCGTTGTCTCCTGATTTTACTCGCTCAATCTGAATCTTGCAACTATGTCATCCATGCTTGTTGCCTGTGCAGACAGCTCCTCACTGGTCGCAGATGTCTCCTGTGCCGTTGCTGAATTGGCCTGAATGATGTCTGCAATGCGTGAAATCTTCCTATCAGCCTGTGACATGGATTCGACCTGCATATTGCTTGCTTCCTCAAGACCTCTTGCGCTGTCGGCTAACAGCCGGATCGCTTCCACCACCTCGACTAAGACTTGATCTGTACTCTGAGCTACCTGATTACCGGTTTCAATCTCATGGATTGAAGTCTCGATCAGTTCCTTTGTATTCACTGCTGCCTTTGCACTCTGTTCTGCAAGGTTGCGGATCTGATCTGCTACGACAGCAAAGCCTCTTCCGGCATCTCCCGCTCTGGCAGCCTCGATGGAAGCATTCAGTGATAAGAGATTGGTCTGACTGGCAATATCTTCGATTTCTGTAATAACAGAACCGATCATTTGGGATGTTTCGCTGATACGTTTCATCGCTTCAACCATGACATCCATCTGTTTACGGCTCTTCTCTGCTTCACCGGCAACACGTTCCGCTTCTGAGCACGCCTTATTGGTCTGTTCTGCCGTATTGCTCAGACCATTTGTGATCTCATCCATCGTAACCTGCAGCTCCTCTGCAGATGCAGCCTGTTCGGTAGCGCCCTCTGCCAGCGCCTGCGACGCCTCTGCCAGATTCTGTGCTCCGGTAGACACCATATTGGATGAATCACGCACTTCCTTTAAGCTTTCATCAATCTGTTTCTTTGTAGCATTGAATGCATCCAGAATATTGCGGAATTCTCCGGCATATTCATCCTCACAGGAGGTAGTGATATCAAAGTTTCCTATGCTCATCTCATTTAACAGACCTTCTAAATCCGCAATGATAAGTGTCAGCTTATCAGCCATATCCACTGTGGATTGGATCATCTCTCCTACCTCATCACGATTCTTGTACTCAGGGAACGGAGAACTCAGATCACCTTTTGAAAATGTCTCTAAGCGTTTTGCCAGACGATCCAACGGACCGGCAATCGTTCTGGCAATTCTGGCAGCGATTCTGACTGCCCAAAAGCAGGACATAAGGATGATCACAGCAATGGCCACAAGCATAATGATCCTGATAATAAATAATCTTGCACTGGCTTCATCACCTTTTTTTACATTCACAGCCATCAGATTCTGAAATCCATCAGACACTTCCTGATATACCGGCGCCAAGTCATTAAAGGCTATCTCCTGTGCCTGTGTTGACAGCTCGGGATCTGTTGTGGCACCCTTCTGCATTACCTTGGCATCTATTTCGAGATATTGATCCAAGACTTCTACTATATGCTCATAGGCTTCTCTTTCTTCTTTACTTTTAAGCGTTTTCTCGATCTCTGTAAGACCTGCTTTTACTGCTTCAATCGCCTCGTTGTGCTTCTGCGTGATGTCGTCGATCCGGCTCTGCTCATTATAACCGATCGCACCTCGCAAGCTACTACGCACTTCTGCCAACTCCTTCATTGTCAATGCGATGTCTCCCTGCGGAAATGCATTGTAGGTTAATACGTTGTCATACTGCCACGATACTACAAATAGCAAAATCGCCGCAACAACCGCAGCTATACTTGCTATAACAACCGTGATCAGAGAACTCCTTTCCAGCCTTTTCTCAATCCTCATTTGTTCCAATTTCGCCATAGTACTTTCCTCCCATGCTCGCTAAAACCATCTATAAATGACGTAGAAGTATATTTATGAATATCGTATCACTTTATCATATGAAAGTCAATCTCTACCCCCCCCGAAAATACAATAAAATGCAAAATAGCACATTTTACTTTTCGCAAGTTAAATATATATGCCGGCTGCTTCTTGTGGGTACATGACAGCAAAAGGCTCCCGGCCAGATCCGCCGGAAGCCTTTGCATACACACTACCGTACAGCTGCCTACTGCATGGAGTTCACTGTTTTATATTTGTAGAGCATCTCCGCATAATTCTGCTCCTCAATCTGGATATCAGCAAGCAGTTTTCTCACCGCGGGCTCACCAAAATTAAATACGTTGGTGTTGTACTCGCCAGATGCCAGCTTCTCCGCGCCGATGCAGTCGGTCGCCAGAAAGCAGTCGTTTTTCTTATCCTCGGTATCAGTCATACCAGTATAAGTCGCCTTCGGCTGATAGTCCGCACCTGCCTTGCAGTTGCAGTCACAACTGGGTACTGTGCCGCTAAGCACCTCCCCTAACGTATCATAATGCTTCTGCTGCTTTTTCTCCAGTTCACCAAACAGATCCTGCAATACCGGATCCTTTGCCTCGCTTCCGCAACGCTGATATTTTTCAACGAGACTTTTTTCCTGGGTCTGCAGATCCTGAATCGCTGTCTTTTCTTTTTCTGTTAAGATCATTTTCGTTTCCTCCTTTATTTTTCAAACACAAATCAAACGTGCCGTGTACTAGTATGTGAAAAAAAGCCTCCGGCTATACACCGAAGGCTTTACCATATATTTTATGTGCTTTAAAATGCAAAATTCTCAACTGTCCGCACCTGTGAACTCATAAGTCCTGCCGGATTCATACTGCTTGGCATAATCCTGCGAACGAAACGGCTGCTTCTCACGAACCGCCTGCGTGAAAAACTATACCAGCATTTTTTTCAGTTCATTCATAAACGTCTCTACATCCTTAAACTCACGATATACAGAAGCAAAACGCACATACGCGACTGCATTCAGATCCTTGAGTTTGTCCATAATGAGCTCCCCTATCACAATACTTGGAATCTCCTTTTCCTCCCGGTTGAAGATCTCCGTCTCCACATCATCAATCAAGCGGTTCATCTGTGATACAGAAATCGGCAGCTTGTGGCATGCACGCAGCACACCGCCCTCAATCTTTGAACGATCATACGGCTCGCGGTTATTGTCCTTTTTTACAATAATCAGCGGTATCGTCTCCACCTTCTCATATGTTGTAAAACGTTTCCCACACTCATCACATAGACGCCGGCGGCGAATTGAATTGTTATCATCTGCCGGTCTGGAGTCAATGACTCTGGTATTTTCACTGCTGCAATACGGACACTTCATATGCTACCTCCTGTAAAAAGGTCTCCCTGACTATATAAAATAATTATAGAAATAGCAACAAAAAAAGTCAATTATTTTCAGTCAAAATTAGCAACAATTAGCATATATTCAGCCTTTATGCTTACATTTATCAATATCAATCTGAACGAGCACCGTATCCGGTCCGATCTTGCAGATACACTTCCACGGTATGACCAGTTCGTACTCCCTGCCAAACAATCCAAAACACTTTCCAGGCCCCGGTACAACGATCGCTTCTATCTGCCCACACTGCGGATCAAATTCCAGATCTACCACATTGCCAAGTGTCCGTCCATCCACGACGTTCACCACCTCTTTGTCCTCCAGTTCGCACAAACGCATCCTGCCACCGCCTATGCTGATGTTATATATAAAATATGCGGCCACACCAAAATGATGCAGCCGCAGAAACCTTTTTACGATTTAGTTATTTCAGTTATACATTAAAACGGAATAAAATCACATCGCCATCCTTGACAACATACTCTTTTCCTTCCATACCAACAATACCCTTTTCACGTGCTGCCGCCAGACTGCCATTGTCGAGCAGATCCTGATAGTTGACGACCTCTGCCTTGATAAATCCTCTTTCAAAATCAGTATGGATCTTGCCTGCTGCCTGCGGAGCCTTGGTACCTTTCTTGATCGTCCATGCACGGCACTCATCCTCTCCTGCAGTCAGGAAACTGATCAGTCCAAGCAGGCTGTAGCTGGCTGCTACCAGCTTGTCCAATCCACTGGATTTCACCCCGAGGTCTGCGAGAAATTCTTCCTTTTCCTCATCTGATAATTCCGATAACTCCTGCTCGATCTGTGCACAGATCACAAATACCTCTGCGCCCTCTGCACTGGCCATCTCACGCACCTTTGCAACATGCGGATTCGATGCGCCATCATCTGCAAGGTCATCCTCTGCCACATTTGCCGCATAGATGGTCGGTTTCGCGGTCAACAGATTATAGGATGCAAACCAGCTCTCCATGTCCTCATCATCAGGTACTTCGAAGGTACGTGCCATCTTGCCATCCTCCAGATGCGCCTTGACTGCCTCTAACAGCTCCATCTCCTTTGCCAGCGTCTTATCCATGCGGGCCTGCTTTGCGACTTTGGCAATTCTGCGATCCAGAATCTCAATGTCAGAGAAGATCAGCTCCAGATTAATCGTCTCGATATCACGTGCAGGGTCAATATTGCCATCCACATGTACGATATTCGTATCCTCGAAACAGCGGACCACATGTACGATCGCATCTACCTCGCGGATATTCGCCAAAAACTGATTACCGAGTCCCTCACCTTTGCTGGCTCCCTTTACCAGACCTGCGATATCCACAAATTCTATTGTGGCAGGTGTCACCTTTTTGGTATGATACAGTTCACCGAGCTTGACAATCCGCTCATCCGGCACTGATACGATACCGACATTCGGGTCAATCGTCGCAAACGGATAGTTCGCAGACAATGCCCCTGCCTTTGTCAGTGAATTGAATAATGTACTTTTTCCCACGTTAGGAAGACCAACGATACCTAATTTCATTTTATCTTTTACCTGTCCGAAAACCCTTGATTTATCGGGATTTTCGCCTTTCTTTAGATTTCTTGTACGCCCTTTTTACGCCCCTTTTTTGTAACTGGCGGCGTGGCCTGTTGAAATTGACGTATGGCATTTACCAGTGACTCGTCCGTAACATGGACATATCTGTCCATAGTTGTTTTAATGCTTGCGTGTCCTAATAGCTGTTGCAGCACTTTAGGCTGTACGCCGCGCTCAATCGCACGTGTAGCATAAGTATGTCGTAAGTCGTGCATAATCAGACATTTCTTTTCGCCTGTCCTGCTGTCGATATACTCTAAACTCTTGCTGACAGTCAACGTGAGCTTTTTCCAATCAATAGAGTCCCATGTTAAACCAATCAATTCTGCCGTTCTTCATATCTTGCGTCAGCAAGCCAGTTTTTAGCTTCCGGCAATGTTTCAAAGTATTTCTCTTTGCGTTTGCCGTTTTTTGCGTAGTATCTTGCGGAGTATAAACCGTCCTTTCTTTGGTAAATGCCTTTGCCGCACTCTTTACCTTTTAGATTTTTGCCCATTTATCGGACTCCTTTCTTATCTCAAAAAAAGAGTCCAACGCAACTATATATTATAGCATAAGGACTCTGCTTTTTCAATCTCAACAGGAATTTTTTGTAGCGGTTGTTGGTAGAAGTGTTACTGTTCACTCGTACCTCGTTCCAGTAACGTAGAAGTTCTATATAATTAACTCTCGTCGGATATATTCTTCAAATTCACGTCGCTTTCTTTGTCAAGGAACAAAAAGGCAGGATAGAGATAGGCAGCGAAAAGGGGAACGCTGCCGGGTCTACCT